>MDTA01119507.1_pt1 | contig 17528 bp, 16 predicted proteins | sample 811151 | NCBI WGS metagenome assembly MDTA01 (sample SAMN05326648, study PRJNA326480) | marine metagenome | isolation source: seawater | place: Indian Ocean: South | collected 2010
AATGCCATCCGCCATATAGCAGTCTTGGCCATCGAACCAGTCGGTAAAGGTGCCGAATTTATCGGCAAATGATTGCCATCCCAGAAAATTTGCGTCGGGGCCGTTGAACTGAATTTGATCTATAGATCTAATTTTTTCCGGCGTGTCGTTGGTTTCAGATACGAGTGCGAAGAGCGCGCCTTTATCACCGGCGACAACTAGACCGCCATCAAAGCAAGTCTTGCGACGAGAGAATGGTGGAGCAAAACAGGAAAGATTTAAGTTTTCTAACTTACCAATTACAACTTTCAGGTAATGACAACCAGCTTCAATATTTAACTCTGCATGAGGCCCAAGATTAAAGAATTGGAGAGTGCGTCCAGCGACCAACCAGGATTCGCTTTTCTGAAGGTTTGTATCAGAAATTAGATCGAAATGAAGGTTAAGGCCTCCGCGAGGGTTGTCCGATGTTATATCTACCGTGGATGTCATTTCCCACACTGTGCTTCTGAAAATTCATGGCCAGCATATCGAATTCGAAGAGCAGTTGTCATACAGCGCTTTATTAATCCGAAACTCGGTCTTGCATAAAACACAGACCAATTCAGAGAGGACAAGACTCTGATGAAAACATACAGTATTATGATAATACTAATAATAATGATTCGTATTTGCATTTAGGAGAGAAATAGAATACTCTCGCGCTCTGAATTTATTTCAGCGGAAATACTTATGAAATTTAGAGCTGCTTCTACACTAATTATCGGCCTCAGTTTGATCGCTCCTTTGGCGAACTCCGGCGAGATAGAAGAGATAATCACTGTCGTCGGATCTCGGACAGAGCGCTCGCTGGATCAAGTCGCTGCGACCGTAAGTGTTATTGATGCTGCTCAAATTGAAGAAGAGATGGCTCGTGATATCGCAGATTTGATTCGTTTTGAACCGGGTGTCGCTGTATCCGGGACTGGCAGTCGCTTTGGCTTGGGAGGTTTTAATATCCGCGGGATAGAAGGCAACCGCGTGTTGACGATCGTTGATGGAATACGGGTCGCTGATGAGTTTTCTTTCGGACCCTTTCTGTCTGCCCGACGAGATTATGTAGATGTCGATTCTCTTGCGAGGGCGGAAATAGCGAGAGGTCCTATTTCGTCTCTTTACGGTAGCGATGCCTTGGGAGGAGTGGTTGCTTTTACGACCAAATCTCCACGCGATTATCTTAAAGACAACAATACGCACATTGGAGTAAAGGCTGGTTACTCCAGTGTGGACTCGAGTACCGTTGGTACCTTCACGGCGGCGGCTGGCAATAACAGAACATCCCTCCTGTTATTGTACACCGCCCGTCGTGGAGACGAGACAGAGACGGCAGGGGGTATTTCGGGGTTCGGTCCTAGTCGAGAAGAAGCTGATCCTCAATCGGTGGATGTGAATAATATTGTGGCGAAGCTCTCCTGGAATATTGCGGATAGTCATAACCTAACTTTTAGTATCGATAGCTATGAAAACACAACTGAAACCAAGGTTTTTTCTGATTACGGCACGATAAGTCGCGGAACATTAGTCAACACTCGCGATGCAGACGATGAAAAGCAACGTGACAGATATTCTATAAATTATAGCTACGACGGCGATTTTACATTGTTTGATCGAGCATCAATTACTGTTTACTCGCAAGAATCTGAGACAACCCAAGTTACGACAGAGTTGCGAACGCCGCCTAGCAGAATCAATCAAATCAGAACGCGTGAATCCATATTTGACCAGGAAATCAATGGAGCTATTGCTCAAGCAGACAAATTATTTTCTGTCGGTAAAACAAGTCACCTTCTAATTTACGGCGTTGACTATTACGAAACTGATAATGAATCGTTGCGGGATGGGGGTACCGTCGATGCGGCCGCTGGCAATCCGGTGTTCGAGTTTTTCCCCTTGCCAACGCGTGACTTTCCACCTACTGAAGTCACGCAGTTGGCATTTTTTATTCAAGATGAAATCGAACTCCTAAACGGTCGTTTGCTGATTTCCCCAGGTATTCGCTACGACGACTTTGATGCGGATGCGACTGCGGATGCGATTTATTTGTCAGGTAATCCAGGTTCTCCCGCACCGGTAGATTTCGATGATGACGAGGTGACTGCAAAAATTGGAGCGGTATACCGCTTTAATGAAAAGTACTCGATATATGCGCGTTATAGCGAAGGTTTTCGAGCTCCGCCTTATGATGATGTCAACGTCGGCTTTACAAATTTCATAGGGGGTTACAAGACGATATCCAATCCTAATCTGGTTTCAGAAACCTCTGAGGGATGGGAGTTAGGTCTTAGAATTCAAGGCGATCTCGGTTTTGTCGCGATAAATGCTTACTCCAATGACTACGACGATTTTATCGAATCGTTGGCTATATCCCCTCAGTTTGCGCCGACGTTCGGTATCGATCCGTCTGATGGGTTGCTGACTTTTCAGTCCATCAACGTTGATGAAGTCGAAATTGAAGGGATAGAACTTTCGGCTCTGATCGATTTGGGAGCAGCCAATCCCTCTTTAGAGGGTTTCTCTGTCAAAGCAGCGATAGCATATGCAGATGGCGAAAATAAAACCAATGAAGAACCTTTAAATTCGGTGGAACCTCTCACGGCCGTATTTGGGCTTGGTTACGATTCGCCAGATGATAGGTGGGGCGCTAATCTTGTTTGGACGTTAGTTGAGGGAAAAGATGATTCGGATATCGACGCCAATAACCCTCGAATCGCGACCTCTGGTTACGGGCTTCTGGATTTGTTTGGTTACTATCGTTTTAACGATAAAACCTCAATCAATATTGGAGTTTTTAACCTTTCGGACAAGGACTATCTGCGTTGGGCAGACACCATATCTATAGGAGCCGACGCTTCACGCCGGTTTACGCAGTCGGGTGTTAATGCAAGCGTGACGCTCAGATTTGAAATGTAAGGCGTGATGTTCAAGTTCGAGGGATGAAATGCGGACGTTTTTCGTAAACTTTATTGGGCTCCTGGCAGTTGCGTTGCTAGCGGAAGATTCACTAGGACAATCATGTCAAAAAGCGAAGGATGCTTCTCGTATAGCGGTAGCAGGGGGTTCCATAACAGAAATAATTTACTTCTTAGGTGAACAGTCAAGAATTATCGCTGTCGATCGGACCTCTAACTTTCCTCCTGAGGCGGGTGAAATCCCTTCGGTTGGATATGTAAGAAATCTTTCCTCGGAAGGCCTACTTTCTCTAAAACCGACCTTGGTCCTAGGTGAAAACGATATGGGGCCCGAAGAAGTTTTGACTCAATTACGCGCCACGAGTGTAGAGACGAGAAAAGTTAACGAAAAGCATACGAGCCAGGGAATCGTTGAGAAAATACGTTGTGTTTCCAGCATTCTAGGAGTTCCAAAAAAAGCCGACGAGGCAATTGGGCGAACTCTAGAGCCGCTATTGTCAGAGTTGTCTCGTATCAGAAGGGAGCCGAAAGAATCAAAGATAAAGGTGGCTCTTTTTTTGATGTTTAATCAGGGCATGCCGATGGTCGCTGGCATTGATACGTCTGGCGATGGTGTGTTGAAGATGGCTGGGCTTCATAATGCGTTTCCTGAATTAGAGGGTTGGAAGCCAGTCTCCCTAGAGTCCATGGCTGCTGCAAACCCTGATGCCATCGTAATTACTCAAAGAGGAGTAGACATGGCAGGCGGCATCGAAGCAGTTAAAGCTCATGCCTCCGTCAGATTAACTAAAGCTGCAAAAAACAATCTAATTTTAGCTGTTGATGGTATGTCCCTGCTAGGATTTGGTCCCAGAACATTGACGACTGCGATTCAACTGTCGGATCAGTTATTAAATTCAGGTGATTGAAAGGGAGCATTAGTTTGTCTAGTGGCGGAGACGAGGCTTCGTTCGAGAGGCAAATAAACAGCAACAGTATCGGAAGACCTTACTTGAAAACTTTTTGGCTACTACTCTTGGGAGTTTTGGCGATCATAGCTCTTATACTAGGGCTCTCTTCTGGAGCAGTTTCGGTCTCTGTTGCACAGATAATTACTGGTGAGTCCAGTGAATTAGAAAGGACAGTCTTCTCCGAGATTCGAAGTCCTCGTGTTGTCCTTGCTGGGCTTGTTGGAGCTTCGTTAGCTATCGCCGGTGCAGTACTGCAGGGACTATTTAGAAATCCACTTGCGGATCCTGGCTTGATTGGCGTGTCCAGCGGTGCGGCTCTGGGCGCGATAGCTATGATCGTTGTAGGTTCGGCGCTATCGATTCCGGAATCAGTATTGCCTTTTTCCTTACCCTTAGCGGCAATTACTGGCGCTATCGTCGTCACCTTGTTTTTGTACGCTTTCGCGGCTTATTTCGGTCAGTTCAGTATTCTGACAGTTTTGTTGGTAGGTATTGCAGTCAACGCGTTGGCGGGTGTTGGTATTGGTGCTTTTCAATATCTTAGTGATGATTCGCAACTCCGCACCTTGGTATTTTGGATGATGGGTAGTTTCGGTCGTGCCAATTGGGAAAGCGTGCTTCCAGCTGCCATTGTAATGGGAATTGGTATTACGGTTTTATTTCGGCATGCAAAAAACCTTGACCGTCTGCAATTAGGTGAAGCTGAAGCAGCGCATTTGGGGGTAGATGTAAAACAAACTAAGCGTATTATTATATTGCTTTCTGCGGCTATTGTTGGTGCAGGCGTTTCTTTGTCCGGAATAATTGGTTTTGTTGGGCTGGTGGTTCCGCATTTGGCTCGTCTTATGCTCGGTTCAGCTCATTCTCTGGTTTTGCCTGGGTCGATTATGATCGGCTTAACTTTGATGATTATGGCGGACCTAGTCGCGAGAACCTTGGCAGTTCCGGCGGAAATACCCGTTAGCCTCGTCACCAGCGCATTAGGGGCACCATTTTTTCTATGGTTGATCGCAAGGGCACGCCCGCGATGAGCTTAGTTGCAGACCGGCTAATCGTAAAGAAATCGGGGCGTTATATTCTGGAGGAGGTTTCCTTGACAGTTGCTGCTGGGCGCGTGACGGCGCTGATTGGCCCAAACGGCTCTGGAAAGTCCACCTTGTTACGTTGTCTAGCCGGCGAAGAGATTCCCAGGGGGGGAGGGATAGCACTAGATAACATTGATCTGAGGCAATATTCTCATCAGGCGTTAGCAGAAAAGAGAAGCGTTATGACCCAATCTAGCCACATCGTCTTCGACTTTACTGTTGAGGAGGTGATGTTAATGGGGTGGGTGTTGGATGCTTACTTGACGGAGCATCAGATGAAGAAAGCAATAGATTCTGTAGTGGGAGAATGCGGTATCAGCTCAATTATGAGAAGAAACTATAGAACATTGTCTGGCGGAGAGCAGCAGCGAGTTCAGTTTGCTAGGGCGTTACTCCAGATATGGCGTCCTACTGAGGCAGAAGAGTATCGATATTTGTTGCTGGATGAGCCTACTTCTAATTTAGATGTGGGCTACGAACGGAAAATGTTGGAGTCAATCCGGGTTATTGCCTCTAGAGGAGTTGGCGTGCTGGCTGTTTTGCATGATCTGAATTTGGCAGCACATTATGCCGATGAAATCTGCCTGCTTAATCGAGGCGTGGTGAAGAAGTCGGGAATGCCCTCTGAAGTTATGCGTGCTGAATATCTCAGCGATGTTTATGAGACGCCCATCGACGTCGTTTATAGTGAAAAGCTAGATCGATTGATTGTGTACACACACTAAAACATAAGGAGTACAAATATGTTCTTAGCAATGAATAGATTTAAAATTGCTCACGGATTTGAGGAAGGCTTTGAGAAGGTCTGGCGGGAACGGGATTCTTTTTTGTCTGAGGTTCCTGGATTCAAGACGTTTTCGCTAATGAAAGGACCTGTTAGTGATGATTACGTTTTATACGCTTCTCACTCTGTCTGGGAATCAAAAGAAGCATTTCTCGCTTGGACAGAATCAGACGCCTTTAGAAAAGCTCATGCACAAACTAGTGCTCCAAAAGGTACCTATCTAGGTCATCCAGAGCTAGAAACCTTCGAAACAGTGCTGATCGAATAAGCGAATTTATTTAACCATGCGCGCTCAGAATTCAGAGCTGCTTCTGAGTCGAAGAGAAAAGAGCAAGGCAAGCGTCGTAATGCAATAGCCGCATTTGTTGCTTGATTGGAAAAAGCTCGTGTAGATAGATGTGGAAAGGTTTTTAAATTTAATGAGTAAAAGGTACGAACAATGGCTAAGAAGTTAACAGTCGTCGAATTCGAGGAGTTTTTGGACAGTCGCCCTGGCTGGATTGTATTGAGCACGATAGATTCTGAGGGTTATCCTCATAGTGTTCCATTAGGTTACTTTCGGGAAGGGGAAAAGATCTATTGCGGCGTAATGGATGATACTACGAAGATCAAAAACATCGAGAACAACCCTAAGGTTTCGTTATTGATCGAGTCGGGTTCAACGATGAGCGACATCAAAGGCGCTATGATACAAGGTCTAGCAGTGGTGAGGCGCGACCCCGAATCGGTTTTGTCGCTTATGAAAAAAGGTGCGCGACTAAGAGGTGTTCCTGACGCAGCTTTGCCGAAAGAGACTCGACCGGGTGCGGCGTTCATCGAGATTTCGATTGGGCGTCGAATATCTTGGGACTATGGAGGATAGTTTCCAAGCCAAGATAAAACCGTCATCGGTCCTTCTTTCGATAGATTAAGCCTGAATAATTAGCTCTATCATGGATTTCGAAGAAACCGGCAAACATGAAAATTGGATAATTTCGGAATTAAAGTTATTTGTTATCAGTAACGCTATAAACCATTTCGGCAAGATGTTTTGCGGCATGCTCAACGGATTTTAGAGGTGCTTCGAACTCATAAGTGTAATTGAATACCTCGCCATCTGAGCGAACCGCTTCAATATCCATTTGCACTCGCGTAATGTTGATCATCTTGGCGTTGACAGCATCGATGTGTTCGCCATAGTGCTGGACGTATAACAAGCAGGCATCACTGTGGTCATCGTTCATATGCTCGATCATTCTGGTTTTTTCTTCGATAGTGAAATCAGATAATTGGCTCATTATTTTTACCAAGGTTCTTTATCATTTCGTTTAGCGGCTTTCATTCCTTCGTCAGTCTCTCCGATCTTCCAGTAACAGCTAATATAAGTGAAGTCGCGTTCAACCTTGCGTTCATGACGTATGTAACGTCGCAAAACTCTAGAGGTATTGAATTCACCAGCAACCCATGCGCTGACTTGCCCTTGCATCCACGGCAACTCTGTAAAAGTATCTGATAGCTCAGAGTTGAGAGCTGTTGGGTTAGGATTTATTACCCAGATAACCGCAACTCCATCGGGTGCGTTTAGTTCAATCCGATCTTCTTCTGAGATCACCTCTAAGACCGCATATCCTTTTGCGTCTTTTGGGAGTAACTCGAGATTTACTGATATTGCGGGGAGGGCTGTCATATCACCGGCTAATAGAAACCAGTCGGCATCGTGGTTCAATCGTTTACATGCGCCCGGCCCTTGGATATTTACTAGATCGCCAATGCTAACGTTGCTAGCCCAGCGAGCTGCGGGACCGTGATCGCCGTGAGCCACCATATCAAGTGTCAGGTTGAAATTTTTGGTATCGAAACCTCGTACCGTAAATGATCTGGCTACTGTATCGTCTAGCGATTCAGGCACTAAGACTTTGACATAGCCGCCATCAAATCCGTCAGGGAAAGTCATTAAACTCTCCCCTGTGACAGTGATGCGTTTCATATTTTTTGAAAGCTGCTCTATTGAAGCTACTTTCGTTTGTCTAACCGCTCTTGCCATTGTGGATCTTGAGTTTTGATCAGGAGGAGAGTAGCACAAATAAGAATGATTATCATTATCGTTTTGAAAGCAAAAGCGTAGGTAGAAGGCCTACTAACACAATAACAATAGCTGCGGTTGAAGCCTCAGCAAGCCTCTCGTCTGATGCTAATCGATAGACTCGAGTAGCCAGAGTCTCAAAGTTGAAAGGTCGAAGTACCAGAGTGGCTGGCAGCTCTTTAATTGCGTCAACCAACACAATGAGAAAGGCGGAACCCAATCCAGGAATTATAAGAGGCAGGTGAATTTGACGAAGTATCCGATTAGGGTGGGCTCCTAAGGTTCCAGCTACCTCATCGTATCGTGCATTAATCTGCTTTAAGCTGCTCTGAATGCCGTTGAATGCGACGGTCAAGAATCTAGCTACATAAACCGTGATTAATCCTGCCAGCGAGCCCGTTAGGAGAAGGCCTATATTCAGATCGAAATTCTCCAAGACGAAAGTAGCTAAACTTCGATCGAAACTTGATAGTTGCTGAAGTAAGCCGACTGCTAGTACGGTTCCAGGTATTGCATAACCGAGCGTCGCAAGACGAATACCAGATTTCACTAGTCTATGTCGGGAGCGGCGGTCCGAGTAAGCAAGCCATGTTGCACAGAGCATGCAGACAGCTGCTGCTGAAGATGCTACCAGCAGGGTATTGGTGATGAGTTCGAAAAGATCTGCTGCATCCAGGTTATCACCGTGCGCTAAAGCATTAATTGAAAGCGATGTAACTGGTATGGCGAAACCTACTAAGACTGGGAATAAACAGGCCATTGAGGCGAGCCATGCTCTCCAGCCGCAAAGTTTTTGGGATCGGGCTGGTATAGGCGCTACTGGGTTTGTTTGTTGGCCCCGCCTGCTAATTTCTTCCAAGATAACCAAGAGAGCCGCGATTAGGAAAAGGCAACCTGCTAGTTGAAGTGCTCCTCCGGGTTCACCCATAGCAAACCAGGTTCTGAAAATTCCTGTGGTGAAAGTCTGCACCCCATAATGCGAGACTACGCCATAGTCCGCGACAGTTTCCATCAGGACTAGCGCCAAACCTCCTAAAATAGCTGGGCGTGCGATAGGTAATACTATTTGAAAAAATATTCTTAACGGACCTGCGCCCAATGTCTTGGCCGCAAAGATATTATTTACAGCTTGCTGCGAAAAGCTGACTCGAGCCAAAAGAAAAATGTAGGGGTACAGTACAAATGAGATTACCAGGGCGGCGCCTGGCAAAGAGCGAATAGGCGGAAGGGGAGAAAGGTCCCAACTTGCTCTTAGCCAAGTTTGTAACGGTCCAGAATAGTCAAGAAGATCCGCATAAACATAACCCACTACATAGGCTGGTGATGCTAATGGCAGCACGAGTAAAATCGGTAGTAAGCGACTGAAGGGGAATTGATATCTTGAGGTTAACCACGCTGTAGGAACGCCGATACAAACAGAGATCGCTCCTACTAACAACATCAGTAATAGAGTATTAACAAAATATTGAGAAAGTACAGTGCTCGCTAGATGGTCCCATAATTCATTCTGTTCTGTGAGCAAACCAGAGAGAACTGCAATGATCGGCAAGGCAACTGGGATAGAGAGAAGCAATGAAGTAGCATCCCACGATGTTAATTTGTTGTTCAATTAAATGATCGCAAAAAGTAATGTTGGAAGATTATAACTTCCAACGGTTGAGTGAAACTTAGGTCAATTTGGATGATGTTACGAAACCGTCAAAGTACATCTCGGCCGAATAAGGTTTCTAGGCGGCCAACGGGTCTTTATCTACCTCATGCGTCAAGAGGTATTCGAAAGCAGTTAAACCGGCTTTCGAGCCTTCTCCCATAGCGATAACGATTTGCTTGTAGGGGACCGTTGTTACGTCGCCGCAGGCAAATATTCCTTCTACAGAGGTTTGTCCTCTTTCGTCGACAATTATCTCACCCCAAGGGGTCAATTCAATTAGGCCTTCCACGAAGCTACTGTTAGGTACAAGACCAATCTGAACAAATACGCCATCGAGACGTTGATGATGTTCTGCGCCTGTTTCTCGGTCTGCATAATCTAGGCCGGTGACTTTGCCATCTTTCGCCGTAATGGCTTTCGTTTCGACATTTTTGATAATGTTTATGTTGCTTGTGGATTCAGCTCGCTGTACCAAAACTTCATCTGCTTTTAGCTCAGGTAGAAATTCGAGAACAGTTACCGAATCAACAATACTTGATAAATCGAGGGCTGCCTCGATACCTGAATTGCCACCACCAATGACAGCAACATCTTTGTCTTTAAAGAATGGTCCGTCACAATGAGGACAGTAAGCCACGCCGTTGCCAATGTTCTCTTTCTCACCAGGTATATCAAGTGCTCGCCAGTTGGCTCCGGTGGCAATAATCAGTGTCTTTGAGGCAATGATTTCTCCAGATGTCAAATTCAGTTTTTTGACATTTTCCGTCTCGATGCTATTTACACGCAAATTTTCTTTGATGTTAATCGCGTACTCTGCGAGATGTTTGCGGAGAGCCTCGGTCATCTCATTGCCTGTAGTTTTAGGTAAAGAAATAAAATTTTCGATCCCCAACGTATCTTTCAGCTGGCCGCCCAGTCGATCGGTAACCAGCGTCACCTTTAATCCTTTTCTGGCGGCATATATAGCGGAGCTAACACCTGCGGGACCTCCTCCAATTACAGTGACGTCCTGCAGTGGTAGAGAGTCGTTAAGTTCTATTTCGAGAATTCCTGGGTCACGTTCGGCTAACAAGTCTATGATACGAGTTGTATCAATTTTACCGTTGGCGAACAGTTCCCCGTTGGCGTAGACACTAGGCACCCCTTGAATGTCTCGGTCCGCAATAACGTTCTGGAATAAACCACCGTCAATCATTTCTGTTGAAATTTTGGGATTCAACTGGGCGAATTGATTCAATGTTTGAACGACATCGGGACAGTTTTGGCAGGATAGGCTGACAAAGACCTCAAAGTGGATGGTTTCTTGCACATTGCACAATATCGTCTTGAGCGAATCATCGATTTTTATATCTGTCCCACCAAGTTGTAACACGGCCAAAACCAAAGAATTAAACTCATGGCCGCTTGGAATGCCCGAAAAGCTGATGCCCGATTTAACGTTGTTGGCTAACAGGCAAAAGCTGATGGGGCTCCTCAGGCCAAGATCTGCTTCTTGAATCGACAGAAAGTCTGACACACTGCAAATATCTGCTAGAAAAGACATGAGCTCTGACCTCTTGTCGTGCGCCCCCTCCTGCACGACAAAGCTTACTGGGCAAGACATGTTCTCAGTGTATGACTTTAAGGTATCTAGAATGTCCGCATTCAACATTATCTTCGCTCTTAATGCAGGTTATATCTTGCCGACAAGACTCAATGACGGTTCCAGTGTTTCCTCACCTTCTTTCCAAGCTGCAGGACAGACCTCGCCGGGATGGGCTCGAACGTATTGAGCCGCCTTGACTTTGTTTAGCAAGTTTTCCGCATCGCGACCGATGCCTTCAGCTGTAATTTCCATGGCCTGAATAACACCATCCGGATCAACAACAAATGTACCCCGATCGGCTAGGCCCTGACCTTCGCGCATGACTTCGAAATTCCGTGTGATCTCGCCAGTGGGATCACCAACCATGGTGTACTTGATTTTATTGATAGTATCGGAGCTATCGTGCCAGGCTTTATGACTGAAATGTGTATCGGTAGACACCGAATAGATCTCAACTTCTCGCTTAATAAATTCGTCATAGCTGTCAGCAAGATCACCAAGTTCTGTTGGGCAAACGAAGGTGAAATCCGCTGGATAGAAGAAAAAAATCGCCCACTTGCCTTTGATATCGGTATCTGAAATTTCGATAAACTCTCCGTCTTTAAAGGCTTGGGCAGTAAAAGGTTTGATTTGTGTATTAATCAACGCCATGACATGAACTCCGTATAGGTTAGTTTGGTTGCTGAACAGATGGCCGGCATAGTAAGAGCTGCTCGGCAATAAATAAATTTGATTAAATCGATAAAAATAATTAATAAAACTGATTGTTAGTGAACGGGTTGGCAAGAATTTTGGAAGATATCTGCCTTTTTGCTTAATGACTCCCATTGGATACTCATTCGGCGTCCTACGTCCTGAAGAATCTGAGAGCTACATTCTGGATGCTCGTGAAGAAGTCTGAAATGGTGAGAAACGGCCATAGCGATATCTATCTTTGGTGAGGTAGCGTACCTCGACATCAAGTAGCAAAGTGTCGCTAAAATAACTTCGATGGAGGGGGAGTCCCCGTTCAAAGTTTCGGTTTGCACTGCAGGGTCCTACTAGCATTAAAATTAAATAATAATAATTCTCATTAACATACGCAATAAATTCTCATTATCATTTATAGCTTCTAGTTTCCAACGGGTATCGTTATCAAACGATAATGATTATCATTACGTTTTAAAAGTGATATAGTTCTTGGCTAGGAATTAGAAATATTGGTGGGGCTCAGAATTTTTACAATCGGCTGCGAAGTTAGAAAAGGGTGTCTCAATGAAACCAGTGACGAAATTTGAGGTTGAATGAAATTTGCTAATTGTTCTGCACATTTGTGCTGATTGGTTACTGGGTTTATAGATGAGATATCAAGACGAAGCATTGGAAGAACTTCCTAAACTCGAGGTATTGATTGGCTCAGTATGTTTTTTGATGACGCGTTACTCATTAAATCCAACAAATGAGCTTGCTCGAGCTGTCTCAGAGCATTTCGAACTTCTGTATTTACATCCGGATTGCCACTCACCAGTTTTGCAAGACGTGGGTCAACGACTAGCGAAACAATGGGAAATGCTTTGGTCAACTCGCTCTGCTGGTTCAGATATAGAACGGCCTCATTTGCATTGAAATTAAGATTGGCCTCAAGTTTGTCTATCGGCGCTAGCCATTTTAGTGACCGATCTGCAAGTTAGTTCTTTAGCAGCTAATCCACTATATTCGCCCAGGGAAAGATAAAGAAAACTATATCGATGAGTATTCGAGTTGATGGAGTCAGTCATCAGTATGGAGGGCACGGTCCGGTTCTAGACCAGATTGGGTTGTCGGTGGCCCCGGGTAAAGTTCTTTGTGTTCTAGGTCCTTCGGGAAGTGGGAAGAGTACATTACTGAGATTGATAGCAGGCTTGGAACAGGTTCAATCAGGTTCCCTCCATATAGGTGATCAGTTAATTACCGTTGAAAAAATTGTACCCACAGAAAAACGTCAGGTAGGTATGGTTTTTCAGGACCATGCACTGTTTCCTCATATGACAGTTGCTGAGAACGTTAAATTCGGCATGAAGAGCCACGATGATATGATGCTTAATTCGCTGCTTACTAAGGTAGAGCTCTCGCAGCTAAGAGACCGTTATCCTCATACCCTGTCAGGTGGTCAGCAGCAGAGAGCGGCGTTAATTCGCGCACTCGCTAATAGGCCGATAGCAATGTTGTTGGATGAGCCCTTCGCGAATGTTGATGTCGCACTTAGGATGGCCCTGCGTGACGATGCATTAAGTGCCTTGCGAGACAGTATGACGGCGACCATACTCGTAACACACGATCCTGACGAAGCTATGCTCATGGCTGATCGGATTGCCTGCCTCGTCGATGGTCGAATTGTTCAAGAGGGTACCCCAAAGGAACTTTGGGAAAAGCCCGATCATCCATTTGTTGCCTTGACCCTGGCCGGAGGGCAATTGCTCCGAGGCTCAGCAGCAAATGGCCGAGTAGAAACAGCGTTCGGCACCATTGATCTGCCGAATCCCATTTCGGGTGAGGTATGGCTCTGTGTCAATAAGCGCGATATTGCGTTGGTGCCTGGCGAGAAAGCGATTGTTAGGGATGTCAGGTTTACGGAGGGCGGAAATGTAGTCTCTGTCCGGGCTGGCGATGAAAGCCTTTCCGTTTTCAGTGAGGCAGAAGAAGTCACGCCGGGTTCCAGCGTTGACTTGCTATTTAAGACAGAGCGTCTGCACATTTTCCCTGTTTAGCTGTGATTGAACGACTTATATTAATTATTTGTACCGGAGAAACTTATGAAGCATTTATTTAAGCTCCTTATGCTGCTCGTCGTCTTAGAACCAATTACCGGAGAAGAGGTTGTCAATGCATATTCCGCGCGGCATTACGACACTGACCAAGCCATGTACGATCGGTTTACCGCAGAGACAGGTATTGAAGTAAATCTTATTGAAGGTGGCAGTGATGCTTTAATCGAGCGAATCAAGAATGAGGGTCAGTTTTCTCCAGCGGATATGCTGATCACGGTAGATGCGGGTCGCCTCTGGCGGGCTGACCAAGAAGGCATATTCCAGCCGGTAGATTCAGAAATCCTTGAGGCACGCATCCCATCGCATCTCCGTAACCCAGACGGGCACTGGTTTGGTCTATCTAAAAGAGCCCGCGTGATTGCCTATAACTCATCTTTAGAATTACCAAGAAGCCTTTCAAATTACGAGGACCTAAGCGACGAAAAATTCAAGGGACAGATTTGCATGCGCAGCTCGGGAAACATTTACAACCTGTCCTTGATGGCTTCGCTTATTGATGCGCACGGTGTTGGCAGCGCAGAAGACTGGGCTCGGAGCGTAGTTGCGAATTTTGCTCGTAATCCGCAGTCTAACGATACGGGACAACTGAGAGCAGTCGCGAGCGGCGAATGCGCGTTAACTGTGGCTAATACCTATTATCTTGGACGTCTACTGGGATCTAGTAAGCCCGAGGATAGGCAAGTCATGGCCAATTTAAAGGTCGTATTCCCCAATCAGGATAATCGTGGGACTCATGTCAATATAAGCGGAGCGGGGATAACAAAACATGCTCCTAACAAAGAAAACGCTGTTCGTTTTCTTGAGTACCTGACTAGTGAATTCGCTCAAAAGTTGTTTGCGGAAGGAAATAATGAATATCCGGTTGTCGGTGAAACCACCGGGCCGGTTGCTGCGCTGGGTAAGTTTAAATCGGATAATCTTGACGTCTCAGTTTTGGGTGAAAGGCAAGCTGAAGCAGTCAAAGCTTTTGATCGAGCGGGATGGAATTAAAATACCAGGCCTGCTCCCGAAGTTCTCGCGAAGTAAAAGTCGCGGAGAAGGCAAGTGCTTCTGCTGGAGATTTTTCGTAAAGTAATTAACAAAGCTAGAGTGTCGAGGGGCTTAAATTCTTCTAGGAAGCCAGCTTTCAGGTTAATCAGCGGTCCTCTGACTCCTCTAAATAAGGAATCTAAGCTACCCTCAGGATATTGATTATGTATTTCTGCCAGTTAACGCAGCGCTCTGTTTCGCTGCCATTATTAAGAAAAACCAAGACGTATAAGAATAGGCTCTTGTCGACTTTAGTTAGTCTATTCTGTTTAGTATTTATTAGCTCACCTGCTCTTGCCGACCGACTCTTTGGTGACGTTATGCCTGAGTCTGATCAAACGATGTTACTTTCGCAGGCAATTGAAGTTCTGAATAAGAAAGCAGATCTCGGATCGAGTCTATCCGGGAAGTTTTCAGGCAAAATTACACAGGTTTGCCAAAAGAAAGGCTGTTTTATGATTATGCATGATGCCGACTATTTTGCCCGTGTTACTTTCGAGAACTATGGATTTTTTGTTCCAAAAGATATTGTCGAAATGAATGCAGTTGTTTTCGGTCATCTCAGTCAAATTGAAAGAAGTGTGCGTCAGATCAATCACTTTTTAGAAGATGCTGGTCAAGCACCAACAGCTAATTCGCCAAGGAAAGAGTATTCCATTATTGCGTCATCGGTTTTAGCAAGGCCTTAAGATACTGTGCAAATAGGCGCTCGCGCTGGCTATAGTGGAAAGTGTTGTTCACCATAACGATCAAGATCATGACACAGCTCTTTCGATTGCCGAGTTCATAAAACTAAAATCACTTGCTCTTCACTCAAATCTAAGCTGTTCTGTCTGCATTCATTTCGTTAGACTCGGCATCCTCCCCACTCAAGAGTTTGCCCATGCCACAAGTGATTGCAGGTGCCCCATCTGATAACTTTTTCCTTGATGGAAATTTTAGTCCCATTGCTGAAGAACGGGATGCTGAAGCTATGGAAGTGATTGGTGAAATTCCTCAGGACCTCTCGGGTCATTTTCTCAGAATAGGTCCAAATCCCGTTTACATTTTCGATGAAGATGCTTATCACACATTCGACGGTGACGGCATGATCCATGCCATCGAGTTTTGTAACGGAGCAGCTCGTTACAGAAACCGCTTCGTCCGAAATGAGGGTTTTGAACTGGAACAAGAGAAAGGTGACTGGCTTTATAAAGGCATGAATTCAATGATGGATCCCACCCCAGTCGAACGCCCCGAAGGAGCGCCGCCAAGTAAGAATTTAGCGAATACAGCGTTTGCTTTCCATAACAACACACTTTACGCGCTTCATGAGCCCTCGCAGCCAACGATTATTAGTTTGCCTGAATTAGAAACGGTCGGTCCTACGGACTTCAATGGTAAGTTGACGCACCCTTTCACGGCGCATCCTAAGGTCGATAGAAGGTCCGGTGAAATGATGACTTACGGTTATTCGTTTATGTCGGCGCCGTATGTGACTTGCTCGGTAATAAATGCTGATGGTGAGTTGGTGCACTCGACACCTGTCACCATCTCTAAACCTGTTTTCATGCATGATTTTGCGGCTAGCGAGAAGTACTCGGTGTTCCTAGATTTCCCAATTACGCTGGATATAGAGAGGGCGATCTCGGGTGGGCCCGCGCTTGGCTTTGAAGCAGAGCATGGTTCTAGGATTGGACTTCTGCCGCGTTACGGCACCGATGAAGATATCCAGTGGTTCGACGTGGAAACTGGTGTGGTAGTTCATACGGCAAATGCCTGGGATGAAGGTGACGAATTGGTTCTGCAGGCGTCTCGCTCTCTTAATGCAGACATCGCAGGAGCTGGAACCTCGGAAGGTAATAATCTTTCAGAAAACCAAGGCAAACTCTACGAATGGCGGATCAACACGCAGACTGGTGAAGTGAAGGAACGAACTCTCAGCAAGACGCCATGCGACTTTACGCGAATTAATGATGACTATGCTTGTCACGCGACTCGTTATCTCTATGCAGCGGTATTCAATCCAAGCAGACCTTTTACCTTTGATGGTGTTATGAAATACGACAATGCTAATGGGACCACAACTGAGTATTTTTATGGCTCAGATTGTTATGGCGGCGAAGCAGTTTTCGCTCCGAGAATAGGTTCTTCCTCTGAAGATGATGGGTTTTTAATTTGTTTTATTCACGATGAGGGGAAAGAACAAAGTGAATGTCTGATTATCGATGCCCAAGATATTGCTGCTGGTCCTGTTGCCAGAGTCATCATGCCATTTCGTGTTCCTTACGGTTTCCATTCCGGATGGGTTTCTTCCTGACGACCTGCTGAATGAGGGCTTTGGGCGACGTGCTTTTGATATAAAAAATGCTTTAGATTGGATAAAAAAACAAAGAGATCTGCACCTCGAAAAGGAAAGTTGACAGTCGTGGCTTAACCTAGCGAGTTGAAGCTGATAGTCTCGAGATAATTGAAGGTAAATGGATTGGAGGTTTTGGGGAGGTAACAAAAAGTTTAGGAAAAGACGAAATATTGTCTAGGGGATTATGCTTGAATGCACTGGCATAAATTTAACACCCGATACAGACTTTTTTGAATAACCACAACTTGGAGTATTTATGTCAGAAGCAATAGTTGAGATAAGGGACTACACCATAGAGCAGTCATGGTTTGAGGCATATAAAAAGTGG
>MDTA01042279.1_pt1 | contig 17523 bp, 17 predicted proteins | sample 811151 | NCBI WGS metagenome assembly MDTA01 (sample SAMN05326648, study PRJNA326480) | marine metagenome | isolation source: seawater | place: Indian Ocean: South | collected 2010
ACGCATGGACACGAAGCAGTTGTTGAGTTGCTGATGCAGAAAGGCGCAGATATCGAGGCGAAGGACAAGCATGGCTCCACTGCTCTTCATGTGGCTTCGAAACTGGAACGCACAGCAATTGTTAAGTTGCTGATGCAGAAAGGCGCAGATATCGAGGCGAAGGACCTTAATGGCCGGACACCGTATCAAGCGATGAATCGGGAAACTTTGGAAATTTTGGTTGTAGATACTTTCAGATACTATCAGATACTATCAGAAAAAGAAGCGCTTGTTCAGTCGTTGAAAAGCTTAATATCGTAAGAGAGGTCAGGGGCCAAGTTTAGCGAGACATACATTCACATGCAAGCGTTCTTACTTGGCATCAACTCATGGAATCATTCAAAATTGTGGATTGTATTTGCATACCACAGTATTTCACGGGTTTTTCAGAGTAATTCACGGCTTTGTAAAGCCCTAAATCAATAGCCTCTTCCAACAGTATTTTGAAATTGATCCAGAATGAAGGAGGATGACCTATCTCTTCTGTCATCAAATGCCCTAATTCATGAATAGCAACATACATCAACGTGTTGATATCTATAAGCTTATCCTTGCCATCCCTCGACCGCAGACAAAATATAATTTTTTCACCCTTATTGACACTATATGATGTATAATTCGCTTTTTCTGTACCTTCAGATATGTTGTCAGGGTTGAAATTACCAACAAGCCTTTTAACGTCTGCCTCGTCGAAATCATCGACGTTCTCATTCATGTGCTCAACAAGTAAAATAAGCCTTCGGTTGACTTTAGCAAGCAAATTAGCTGCATTTTGTTTGTTTGGAAGACTTCTTACCATATAACTCCGTTTGTCTATCTTTGATCGCACATATTCAACTTCTGAGAATTGTGAATTCTTAAAATGGAAGCCTGCAAGAACTGTCAATAGCGCTATAAACACTTTATCGGCTAAAGGTAACATTATTCACTGTTACTTATACAAATAAATTTTCCTTCAATATTTTTTTTATTTTATTTATTGTAAATTTTTCACCGTAACAATTTTCAAGTAATTCAAGTAATTCTGAATCACTAGAACAACCTTTACGCAATGAACAAACAGCTGATCTAAATTCTTCATCTTCAACTAAATTCGCTCCTTGCTTAATGTCGTATTTGAACCGTATACCTCGACTTGTTGATACATATCCATGAACCTCAATCTCACCTTTATGAACCGCGTCGTGACATTTTTTACACAAAGGTACCAAATTGTGCAGATCGTTCTTATGAAATGATTCATGATTGCCGTTTTCATCGGCAAATTGTTGCTCCACAATATGATGAATATCTACCTTTGTCTTACTGCCACATATTTCACAACTGTTTTTCAATTTTTTTGAATTATATCTAGAAGTATTTAGTAATGAATCTGAATTATACTTATTTCGTACGTTATATGCCATCATCAAAAACTCCTCATTCATGTCCAATGAGCAACATACCTCAAGACCATATAGCGTATCGCCGATTCCTGGCTTTATAATCCTATCATACACAATATCTTTTCCATCTCTTGTGACGCTTAAATGAAAAATCTTTGCAAAATCATTTATATGGTTCACTAATTCATGCAAATGTGTTGCAAATACGAAACATGTTCCTCTATTCGAAAGATACTTAATCCCTGCAGAAACTATAGACACCGCTGATACAGTTTCGGTTCCCGAGCAGAGTTCGTCGCCTATCACCATCGTGTGATCGTCTGCATGTTGCAAAATTCGGCGCAACTCTGACATTTCAAGTACAAAAGTAGATTGATTTTTGTAAATATTATCGTGTCCTGTTATCCGTGTGAATAACTTATGAAACGGTTTGTATTGAAAACTATCAGCAGGAACATAGCAGCCAGATTGTGCTAAAATCACAGATATTCCCAAAGATTTCATGAAACTGCTTTTACCGGAAGCATTCACACCGTATAATACCATCCCTTCTCCATTCAACTCAACGTCATTTCCGATGTAGCGTGTCTTTTTTGAAATATTTTCAATTATGGGGTGTCTTATGTTAGTTGCTTTTAGATATCCTGGCTTGGTAGTTCCATTTCCAAGCAATTCTGGTTTTCTCAATTGATATTTTATGTTATTATAGTTACATGTCGAATAAAAATCGATGAATTCAACAAGCGAAACCATTTCATTCAAATCTTTCATATGATGTACCTTTATGTAATCAACTGATTCTCTGAATCTACCATCTATCAACTGCAATAGATCAGCCTCTGATCTACGGATCGTCGCGTTCAGTTGGCGTTCCTCATCGATGAAAATCTTTGTACTCGTTTTACCAGTATCAAATTTGCATTTTGCAAACAGATCTTTGTAATTTTTTCGATGATTCTCGAATCTCTTTGGTGTACAAACGATGTAATAACCATCTTTTTCGTTGGATTCAACCTTGAAGTGATCACGTATTGCTTCAGGTATATTCTTGACATACCGATGGAAAGCGTCCACACTTGAATCTATTCTATTTCTCAGCTCAATAAAACTTGCTTTATCTTTGAAAATATTAGCACTTTCCATGCTGAGATTGGATCCTATGTTGAAGAACTCGTCTGAATCTAATGAAAACACACTAGACATATACTCAACGAGACTAATAAAATCTGCAGATCTCAAAGCATACCTTTTCACCATATCTGTCAATGTACACGCTGATTGCCATATTGTTAATACGTCAATAGGAATAAACTTCCTAACCTCTTTATTTTTTATTTTTTCTATATCCTTTATTGTCGACAGTTCTGTCCTTATACTTTCGATGTCAAGACATGAAAATGACTCGATCATCGCGTATGAACTTTTGATAATATCTTCACAACGTGAGGGTCTCATTATTCTGTCTCTGAAATATCTTCTACCTATCGACGTCTTGCAATTATTCATGATATCTAATACTGACACATCACCACAGGATATGTTCAATTGTTCTGTCGCGTTATAAGAAATATCAAGATTGTCGTCATCAAAATGTCGCTCTGGCTTCTGCAAATCTCTTCTCTGGTGCGGGTTAGTATGATAAAGAAACTCGAGAAGATAAGAATATGAGATTACACCGTTCAGCATCCTTTCTAAATCGAGGTATTCAACCATCGTCAGCTGCGATTCGTTTTGATAATACCTAGACAAAGCATTTTCAATAAACACCATTTTTGACACATCATGTATCAACTGATTCACTTTGTTGTAAACCTTACAATTTTTAAAAACATTTGTCACACAGTCTATATCTGCTTTATCAACAGCTGTTAAGCTTGACATGATGACTTCCTTCGGACGAAAATTGTTCTGAATTTTGAATAACTTTTCAAACACTTCACTCTTATCTCCCTTACTGTTGATTTCTTCTACAAAGGTTTTCCCCGTGCTTAAGTCGACACAGGATACACCAACGGACAATCCTGACTGGCCAATACATTCAAGGTACACGTGCATAAAGTAATTAGTCGACTCGTTATGAAATATCAACTCATCATATGTCGACGGGGAGTAAATTCTCGTCACCTCCCGTTTCGGATTTGGAGGAAGACTTATCTGCTCGACAAGAACAACTGTTTTGTTTGCATTTATCAAAATAGAAATGAATTTACTCAACATGATACTTGGAAATCCTGCAAGTAAGTGATTGCTTCTAGAATTTTGTAATATCTTTTTGTTTTTCCGAGTAACAGTTATATTCAATAAACTAGCTATGTTATAAATATCTGCTCCAGACGTCTCGTGAGAGTTATGAACTGCATACAACTCGTAGAAAGAGCCTACTTCCATCAAAACAACCGTCTCCTTCCCATACTTTTCAATATAGTCTTCACAATATCTGTCGTAATCGTCGTATATCATAATAAATTTATACATAGAGCCCTACCTTTAATTGGTTTTTCTTCAATTTTTTCTTTTTTTATATCAATGCAATCACTGTACAACGAAGACGATAATCCAACCATCCCTTGTGAAATATGTGGTTTACACATTCCATTTACAGACTATATCTCACACATGGAGGTCTGTCAACACAGAAATAGCATTTTGAACATGTTAAACCCTATGTTAAACACTTTCTTACAAAACCACTCAGTTGGTGTCAATATAAATACGTCAAACATCATGTCTAGCAATTTACGCATGATACATCTAGAAGATTTGGTGGACTCATATGAAATGAATAACATTATTTCAGAGATGATAGGATCTGTAAATCATGGCGTGATTGACATGGAAAGTGCTATGAATACAGTAGATTTTGATGAAGTGATTGACACAGAACACAACTCCTGCAGCATTTGTTTGGAATCATTCGAGAACATGAGCAATTGTACAATATCTAAAACTTTATGTAATCATTACTTCTGCACGCCTTGCATTACGAAATGGCTTCAACAAAACCGTAAATGCCCCCTGTGCTGTTTTGATTTCAATGAACGAGAAAATCATCAGATCGATTCGTCCAACGTGTTAGATTTCTAACTTAAAGGATTAAAGTTATTCATAGTGAATATTACGTAATGAACGACCTGTCGATTTTATCTCATTTCGCCACGATGCGAAAGACAAAACTCAATCACATTTTGAAATCGTCAAAAACCCTCTCGAAACCAAACAATGTAGAAACAATTATTGCCGCTCATGCCCTGATAAGTATTCAAAAAAACAAATGATGCATTTCCCATTCATTCATACTTCGTCTCCATACACTTCCAATATATCTTTAACTACCTGGCTTCGCTCAATGTCCTTCGATGTAAAGTGTATCATACTCATTCTTTTGTATTTTTTGCCATCGAGCCTACTGCAAATGTCTTTGAGACCATTCTCAGAATACTTCCTGTCATGCTGTCTTAAATCTCCTGTTATTACAGCTTTACTACCCTCGCCAAGGCGTGTCAAAATCATTTTCATTTGATTTGGACTAGAGTTTTGCATCTCGTCTGCTACTATGTAGGCGTCTTTGAACGTACGACCTCTCATATAAGCTAGTGGACATATTTCTATTATTTTTTCCTTTAGCATATATTGAATCGCTGTTTGTGAGTAATAGTCCGCAAATATATCCATGAATGGTCGTACCCATGGGTCCATTTTATCCTCTAGAGTCCCAGGCAAATATCCGATGTCTTCCTCAACCGATACTACAGGACGTGTTATTATCATTTTACTGAACGTTTCTTCATTTAGCCCGACTATTCCAGCATGGCACGCAAGTAATGTTTTACCCGTGCCAGCTGGTCCAGTCGCGAAAATAATTTTCGTGTTGACATTGTAGAGCAAACTATTGTACTGTTCCTGCGTCTCATTTTTAGGAATGATCGTTGCTGCCGCTGGGCTCTCAATATCGTCCATCTCAAATTGCTCGTCACCCCATGTGCACTCTTCGTATGATGAAGCCGCGGAGTATCGCCCACGACGTCCTCTTCTGCCTGATTTTCTCTGATAACTCATGATTATATTTAAACCAAATTTAAAATTCGCAATTGTACATTTTAAATCTTCTTCAAAATCAATTTAAAAGTTAATTACTGAATATATCAATAAATACTTCATGACTGTGACAAGAGAAGATATTATTAGGTTGATCGAATCACCGGAGTTCAGCTTTGAAATTATTAATGTCCTTCGTAGAAATAACGAGGCGATCACAGAAAATTCAAACGGATATTTTTTTGAATTCGCGAAAATTAAAGATAACACTATCGATGAGTTGACAACATTAATTGAAAAGTTCGATGCTGTAAGTGGCAGCGAATGCCAAGTTTCTGAACTCACAGATGCAGATAAAGATCAAAATATGCTTGAGCAAGATCAGGCTGTCTTCACAAATACGCAAAAAAATGTGGGATCGTCAATCAAAATCTCACAAAAATTTGTCAATGAGTATGCATTAGATGTGGAAAAAACCGCGGGAAAACCACTATCTATTCTAAAATTTATGAATTCACGGAAAAAATATTTAAGAAATCCTGAAACACTTTTATCTAAGAACGAGCCTGCGCTTAAAAAAGAAGCGTATATCATTTAATGATATATGACAACATGAAAAAAAGTTGCTTCCAACGAGATTTGAACACGTGACCTTTCGCTTACAAGGCGAACGCTCTAACCAGCTGAGCTATAGAAGCTATATAGTAAATATATATGCATTACATACAATAAGCATACGAGCGAGCCAAAGCTCGACACCTGCCGAGACAATGCCTACTCTAACCTTAGAAATTAAATCATCATACCAAACGCACAATACATACAACAATTTCATCTCATACTTCGTACATCAGAAGTAAAATGATTTTCTTCACGCGGCTTGCAAAAGTCATTATCGAAATTCTCGAAAGGGTGATCTCTTAGATAGTGCTTTCTCATGGATTTCTCATATTTGTATGTATTGATACAGTGCTTGCACCGGAGACCTTCTCCGCGACTGTATCTGTATGATGTGTTGTCTATTTTGTTGCTGATTTGAGTATTTTCCTTGAGCACATGGTCAATTTTATTCAGATTTAGATTGATATCCTCGACTTCTCGATTCGCAACGATCCTCAACAAATCCATAATGTCTGTCAACTTTCTGTCAAGAGTTGCAACATCGCCGCGAAGATTAGCGACTTCTTGACGTAGACCAGCATCCCCTGTCAGACGATCAAATGATGATCGTCTTTTCTCAGGAATATCTATTGCTTCCATATCTATTGATTCCATGAGGTCAACATAATCCTTACTATCCAAAGAAAATGACTCATCAATTGGATTCATTTTTGGTTGATTTGCCTTTGACATTATATGATCCATCAATTTTTCAGGCAACGGAGGAAAAAATCTCAATATAATTCAATGAAATGATGTTGTCGAAATTAAGACAAATAGAGGGTATTTCAAAATTTACCAACGAAAATAAATTTTTCTTTGGTTTGACTATGATGCTCTTCAACTTCGGATCTAAATACATAGTCGCTGATATTAGCAAGAGCCACGAAGCATTCCTGAAATCAACTATTGTTAGACGCTTAACCATATTTTGCATGTTCTTTGTTGCGACCAAAGACATATTCGTATCTCTTCTTATGACTGCCATATTTATCGTTCTCGCATTCGGCATATTTGACAGTAACAGCAAAATGTGTGTACTACCAAAATCTCTATATGATGATAACGTTACAAAAGAAGAATATGCTTTAGCAAAGGATTTGATGCATAAATATGAACTTCAACAAAAAAACAAAAAATAATTTTTTACTTTTTATTTACAATTTGAATATTTACAATTTGAATTCAATCGAAATCATATTCGAGACGCGCGCGCTTACGTCTGATAATATCAAGAGCCTTGTTAGCCTCGGCCGAATCTTCATCCTCATCATAATCTGAATATTCGTCTTCGTCATTACGGCTGTCCTCTGATTTGTCGTCCGATAGATCGTCAACTTTATCATTGTCATCATCATTTTTTGACGGCTTGAGCTTCGTTTGATTTCTCCAAGCTTCGTTTGCTTTCTTCATTCTTTCGCCTTTCGACAGCGTCGGATCAGCGCGGACTAGCTCTTGTATCTTCTTTCCAACGAACAGGTTGTAAGCGCTCACTTTTTTCTTTTTCTTTGATTTATCATTTTTTTTCTCATTTACATCGGCAGATATATCTGGCGTACCCGGAGGGGATTCTTCAATCGTCGAATCATCAATATTGATTTTCTCAATCAGCAACTTTTGAAGAATTTTTATGTCGCCCTTCATGGCTTTGTTCAATTCATCAATCTTGGCAGCAGTTTCTCGAATAGATTCAACAGTGCTTTTCAACAGTTCATGATTTTGGTTTGCGTCTTTCGCATCATTTGTAACCGCTGGTTTCGACTGGGTTCCCGCGAGCAACTTGGCAAAATTCATCGCAAAGGAAGAGAGAGCTTTCTCGTCCATGGTGTCGAACATGGTATAGGCAATTGAGTTATTGATCGGTGGATTATTCGCAAGTAGGTGTTATGAATCTCTTTCCATAGAATCCATCAATTTTTAAGATTCAACCTGAGGTGCGCTCTTGATCTGTGAAAAATACAACTTTTTATTGTAACAATGGTTGAATTGACACACACTGATATACAAAAGTGTGATAAAATCTACCACGGATTGAATCAAACATACAATAGATATAGTCTCCAACATCTAAAAGATGTATTGTACATTGAATCGGACAAAGGTAAACTTTTACCGTTTTTAAAATTCAAACATGCCAATATTGATTATCATAATTTGAACAATCATACTCAATCAATTATCAACAGTGCCACATTGAAAAACTTACCTGGAATAAACGCAATTAATGATGTACAAACGTTCAAAAAAAAATATGGCATGCTTATCAGTGATTCTGTGGTAGTAGTTGAGCAACTTCTACCAATAATCAAACTCAATGGATATATTATTACAATTTCATGCCATGATGTTTCCTTGCCAGGGCTTGATAAAATTTACAACATTCCAGAATCGGGAGCCACCCTTTACAAAAAGTCGTATTCTTACTATAGAATCAAAAGATTTAACGAGTTCAAAGGACACGTTCAGGCAGTTGATGATGACATTTCATACGAAGTCATTGAACCTAAAAACGTCGATATGTCTATTGCACTCAGCAAAGTTGACGAAGAGCACATTAGAATTAATGTCATTAGATTTGATAGTGTAGATATAATCGAGCAACCTATAAAACTAAAAGTTTTCAAAGACACTTCAAATTCGGCTTTTATCACTATCAATATGAACAATGAAAGTATCAACGTCAGCGAACACAAACTTAATTTTAAACTTACAGTGCCCAAAATATCTGAAAAATCAAAAATACCAAAAGTCATTTGTCAAACACTCAACGATGATATTATTGGAGAAATTCACCATAGAACTGTTATCAACCTAAAGTTACTAAATCCAGAGTACGACTACGTTTTTTTTGACGCCCCGGCTCGAAGGAATTTCATTTCACAGCATTACGACAAAGCGGTTTTGGACGCGTATGATGGGCTGGTTAGTGGCGCCTTTAAAGCAGACATCTTCAGATATTGTTGGCTATATGCTTGCGGTGGGGTGTATATCGATTGCAAAATGATCAATAGAACGGCTCTTAGAAAATTCATCACAGAAGATCATCAACTGTTTTTGTGCCGCGACAGAATTCCAAACGCATATCAAAATTGTTTTATTGCAGCTGCACCTCGCAGAGACGACATTTTGAAATGCATACATGAATGCGTCGTCAGATTTCAGCTTAAGATAAACAAGCGTGTATCTTTTGGAAGTCTGTATCACACAGGCCCTTACCTATTCTATGAATGCATGAAAGACACCCCACCTGAATGCGCATTTGAAGGACCGTTTAATTCTCAGAATTACTTAGAACACACAATAAAAAGTATTAGCACCAACACAGTCCTCTTTAACTTATGGTACAAAGATTATTATGCAAGTTACAAATCACTACATCAAAGACCAATATGGTCAGAGCAATGGGCTAAAAATGAAATATACTATAGCGATAAATTCAAAATAAATAATTTGAAACAATTTACCATATTAGTATGCCCAAATCAAACCAAAAACATAGACGATCTATCTAATTTGACATTTGACTATGATAATGACACGATTTGGAATTCAAAATTCAAGCTCATCAAGTGCCAATTGATAGATGAAATTAACCATACCGAACAGCTGATCTACGTGAAAAAAAAAATTCAAGTCATTAAATGAGTATCACAAAAATTTTCTCTCCCCATCTGTACCCAAATACCCGTATCATATTTAATAGATCAAAAGACAATTTCGGTTACAGATCAAAACTACGATCACTAATAGTAAAATATAACGGCCTCACCGGTAAAATTGAAAATCATCACATAATCCCAAAGCAATTCAGAAAACACCTGGTTTTGGAAAAAATAAAATTTGACATTCATGGATCGCATAATATTTGTATATTGCCCAACCAACACTTTGACACAGATTGGAGTGATACTGGTCATATGATTATACATAATGGCGGTCATAAGGCATACAACAGATTTGTTAAAGATGAACTCGACAATATGATTGATCTCAAAGGTGATGAGTTAAAATTAAAATTTTGGCTTCTGATCATGTATTTAAAGCATGCACTAGAAACTAATGATAAAGCTATGCCTTGGAAAGATTGACCAACTTTGGAAAGCAGCACCTATGCTGTGAAAGGAACCTATCATTACCACCTCCGTCCAACATACCATTACAATATATCTCGGTCGCGACTAAATCAACACTCTCGTTCACGCCCCAACATGAAAAATACTTTTTGAATTCCTCTGGATATGCTGTCTCCCCAGTTTCCAATTCAATTTTTGGTATGTACAGTTTTGAACCACGCAGAAGAGGGTGAGGTATCGATTCATACGGATTATATCTTCCCCTCTTGTACTTATTACCAACTTTCACGATTACACGTTCTGTGAAATCGCCAGCTTCGTGATTTCCGCATGAGGAACAAGTGAATCCAAATATTGTCATTTATCTCATTGACCTTATAGACAACACAACTGGTCTTTAAGTTAATTTCACTTTTTTGATTTTATCACTTTCTGTGGTTTACCATCAACGTAATGATAGCCCTTTTTCAGCTTTCCTTTCTTGGCCCCGATCGAATAGAGGCCTTCAACTGCTTGCTTTCTTGACTCGCCTTTTACTGATTGCTTTTTAGAGTCGCCTTCTTTTCGCTCCTTCTTTGATTTATTGGATTCCTCTTTCACAAATTTAAGAAGTTTAGGCTTTGTACGCGCATCTTTAAACTCCACTTGTTCTTTCACGCCGGGCCTACGAAAACTTATTGATGGAAATCCGGTTAAGGTTGACAAGGGAAGCAGATCCTTGTCCTTCGCTGCAATCGGATGAATCATATTCCTCTCGACTTCGATTATATTAAAACTTGGATTTGAACGATTTTCTGATATGAAGGATTTCCACTCCGGTTTCATCATTTCACAATACGGACAGCCAGTCATAGTAACAAGAATGAGGCAACCTTGCTTTTTAGCAGCATCTATTTTCCCGCCTTCAAAATTTTTCATATCACCGTACGAATCAAAAGAATAATACATTAGATCGCTTTTAACATATTATCACATTTTTTACAACAACTGATATTCAAAGATTTTTGAACATCACCTATTTTCACTAAGGCGCGCTCCTGGGGCGATATGATCGTGCAAAAAATGAGCTCATGAATCCGGAGGACTCCTTTCGACCAGGTTGCACTTTATCGGGATGAACGCGCCTGGGTTTTTTAGATTCAGCTTTTGAAGTCATGGGGTTGCCGTAAAATTCCGCATTGTCAGAGTTCCCACATGTATCACAATGGTAATCGAATTCAGCATACAAGGCGTAACCGTGAACCCCACAGATACAATCTATCTCCTGCCGAACACACTCAAGTAGAGTTGGAGTACGGACGTCATCAGAAACAAGCGACAGCGACATTATCCCCCCTTTCTGCGTCTTTGAACAAGCAAACTATATCCACCGTGGTGGACGTAATCCAGCAAGCCCGGATACAGCGGATATTTCCGACAACTTGAGATGCGCGCGAGATGCGCATGAAAAAGTGAAAAAAATAAAAGTTCCATTTCAAATTTAAAAAAAAATTTGATTTATTTTTTTTGATTGTTTTGATATTTTCAAACCACAATAACTTTTTTTTGAAATATCAGAACTCGGCGCGCTGGAGATATGGAAAGATACTTAAGAGTGGATGAACCGGATGGGACAGTTTCAGTTGCTTTCAATGAAGAAGTAAAAGCAGTGCAGGTAGAAATCTCGTCAACGCCACCACCTGATCAGCCGCCAATTCCGCATCAAATCCTTGAGGTGGTGTCGAGGACACCATCAACTGGAAGGATGCCATGGTATTCTACCGACAGAATTGTCAGGTCAACGGATGGCCGAAAGATTATACCACTATTCCTTACATTTATACTTCTTGTTGCAGCGATCGCGAATGTCTCTATACATCGAAGGGTCGTCGACATATTAAACGTCATTTTAATGTCGATCACTCTTGTAGCGGTCGCTGTTGATTCTTTGGCAAGCAGACTTTTTATCATAACACATGCTTTGGTTTTAACATTTATTATCGCTTACTTGATCACCTACATGGATCACTGGGGACAGGTAGGCTACCTATTCGGTAGCTTATTTCTTTGCATATTCATCTTGCGATGGACAGAGATGAAAGATTCTGAAAGCCAATGATCTCAATTTTCCAAACAGATGCGCCACTTATTAAAAATTCTAAAATACCGTATATTTTAGAACCAATAATGTTTGTTTCCGTACTCTGCGCAACTTTTAATAGGCAACATTTAATTCCATATATTATACACCAGTTTAATGTCCAAACTTTCCCAAAAGATAAAATGGAACTGATAATTTACGACGATTCAGATCATCCGTGTTATTTTGAGTCAAAAGACAAAAGAATAAAATACATATATGATTTCCAAAAGCAAACCATCGGATTCAAAAGAAACTTCCTGAATAAGCAGGCCAGGGGGGACATTATCGTTTGGCAAGATGACGACGATTATTACTTCCCAGATAGAATTCAAAAAACAGTTGACGCATTATCATTAAATAACGTATCTCTAATTGGCGTTAAAAATACAACGGTTTATGATGTAGTTTCCCGAATTTGCGTAGAGGTTAAGCACTCAATACCACACTATACCCAAAACAACATCATGGCATATAAAAAAGATTATTTAAATAAGCATTCGTACCTAGACTCTGACCAACGCAATGAGGAAAGGTATTTCACTTCGGATTTTACCGAACCTTTATACGCATTTAATGGGAAAGAATTATGCATACATATTGCGCATCCATCGAATACTGCATCGAAAGCAAAATGTCTTAAAACACAGAATAAAATCAAATGCAATATTCAAAATGTTATCAAAGACGAATTTGCCTTAAAAGTTATAAAGGAACTTGCAGGTAAACATCAATTCACATTCCATTGGATAAATTTACAAAAGGACTCTGAAAGACGTAAATTCATGGAATATCAATTTGATTTCTTCCAAATGAAAAACAAGAGATTTGAAGCCTTGCAACCTGGTGATATTCAGTACAAAGCACTCCCCGATATCATCAGGAAAACTAGACCGGAAGAATTCGCGTGCATGGCATCTCATTTGAAACTGATCAGAGATATTTTGAGGAACGGTGATGACGAGATCATCATAATTCTCGAGGATGACATTCAACTGAAACCACAAGTATCTAATTTGCCGGCAATAATAAGTAATGCGCCAACCGACTGGGAAATACTACAGCTTCATCACGTATGCTTCAAAGATACTCGTTGGCCAAACAAACAATGGATTCGCTGGGAACGTAGTAGATTTTGTACTACATTTTATGTCATGAAAAGACAATGCGCAAAAAATTTAATCTCAAAGTACGTGACTGAATTGGGCAATGGCGATATTACGTTCAACTTCCAAAAGTGTAATGAAGCTGTGCAAGCTGATAATTTTATATTTCAACGATCAAAAACTTACACTTTGTTGAACACAATTGCAACAACTAATATGAAATTTAATACAAACATACAGTTAGCTAACTGGGGGAGAAAAAAAATGTTGATCCAACAAGCCGAAGAAAAAAATGATCGTTTGATTAAACAAGCAGAAAGAAGGATTGAACTACAAATGAATCAACTTAAAAACAAAACATAATATGTCATCAAAAATGCCTTCTTCTATGGATTCCGTTTTCGGTTTACCGTGGCTAAGATACATCATTGATGACAGATGCTTTGAAGTAAAGACCATGACTGATGAAAATTTTGATGACATTATTGACACCGTAAAAGCGTATGCAAATGATAAAGTCATAGCTGTTTCCCTTTCTGGGGGGCTAGACTCCATGGTTCTCATGCATGTACTCTCTAATCATACAAAAGCCGAAGTAGTCGCATGGCATTTGAATTACAACAATCGAGTAGAATCTGCGGACGAAGCCAGGTTTCTTAAAAAATATTGTGAAACCTGCGGCATAAAATTGGTAGTGGAGGAAATAACTGGAATGACTCGAATGAACACAAAGAGAAGCACATATGAAAGAGAAAGTCGAAGAATTAGGTTTGATAACTACCGTAAAATAATCGAACAACATAAATGTGATGGAATCCATCTCGCACATCACAAAGGAGATATCGTTGAAAACATTTTCACCAATGTACTCAAAAATAATACTCACAACGCTGACTTAGCAGTTTTGAAAAAACATAATCTCATCGATGGAGTTTACATATTCAGACCTTTTCTCGGCATAACAAAGGAGAGACTTTTTTTGTATGCTGATAAATTTAGGATCCCATATTTCAAAGATACGACGCCATTGTGGTCTTGTAGGGGAAAAATGAGAAATGAAATATTCCCCAAGTTGCATGATTGTTTCGGGGACCAATTCACTCAGAATTTATTGAATTTTGACAAAGAACGATCAAGCTCTAATGCATTGCTATGGATACTCATGAAACCATATTTGGCTTATATAACAGTAGGAAATCTTGTTACTCTAAATGTTGCCATAGGTCACACAAATGATATGCCTATTCATTTCTGGACAATGATTTTCGACAATTTTTGCGAAAAAATGAAAATAAAATATTTTTCGAAGAAATCTATTAACAACTTCTTCGAAAATAAACACAGATCACTTATGTTTGTAATGAGTCCCGATTGCAATTTACTTATTCCAGGACCCCATGGATTTATCCAATTGGAATTATTGGCTGAATCCGACAAAAACACTTTAACTTAAAGAAGATAATTCATAAAAATATGGATAATAATACCTATGTCTAAGATACTTATTGGAGCAAATCCGTTTGGACGATACATTGCAAAGTCATTGATATCAAAAGTTGACGAAATCCATGTATATGAACCTTACTATAAATCTAACGTAAAAAAGATGCGGCGAGAAAACACTGGAAACCTAGTTGATGTCAGCTTGAATGAACTTAATTATATCAAAGATCTAGCGGTTCATTCTAATTCACCGAGAATTATTATAAATACAATTCCAGATGACCATAATGTCATTATGGAACTGGTAAACATTCTCGCAGAAGATGATTGCATCATAAACATGGGGAAAAGCTGTTACAAGCACGTTACAGAGGCAGCTGACACATGCTTACAAGTAGGAATAAACTACTTAGACTGTGCCGTTTTCGACCCCAGGAATGGCTCACCCCCTCGCCTACTAGTATCCGGTCATCAAACAACATACTCCAGTTACGAACACTTTTTCAAAGAATGTTTTGATAACTTTATTTATTTTGATCAAAAAGCTGGAAAAGCAACACATGTAAATGAAGTATATTTGGCTGTTGAAACAGCCATGCTGCAGGCATTCGAAGATATTTCTACATATTGCAACCATGATATGAATTTCATGTACAATGTCACTTGTGAACTACAGAAAAATTATCCAATTGACAATAAATTAATCGCTGAACTCGCAGATCTGTACAAGACGCGTGACTTGAGAGAATTGAAAAGACTGCGATTGGAGATAACTAATGAAGGCAAAGGCCTCGTTTCATGTGCTACAAACGCTTTCAAATCAATCCCTCGTGCCACAATCATATCAGCTGCTGTTGCCAATCAACTTGAACATCTTGACCCATTTGAATGTTTGAAAGTGGACGACAATAAATGCAACGTGCAGCGGGCTTGCAATGCCTTACTTTTCGTGTTTTGTATGATTCTTCTTGAAGCAGATGCCCTACTTATAGTAGAAAGTGTTGACGTACCCTTGGCCAAACTCTCATTACAAGAGTCGGTCATAGATTGCGATACATTTCGCGAAAACAACGAAAGACTTCATGAACTAACCGATATGTCACATTTGTCTGCCGAGTTGATTGTCACAAAATGCATGCAGAATGGTTATAATATACCAACTCTTTCCGCTGCAGTTCAAAAGTATAACAAATTACGTGCTCGATCTTACAAGAACGGAATGTAATAAGGTAAGAGTAACACTTTGTCGTCATCAAACTTAGAATACACGCTCATCGATATTATCTGATCAGCCAAGGTTCCTAAAGCCAACTTGTCTTGTTTTGTTGCAAACAAGAAGACGCACAGGATCAATGTCGCTATATAGTCCTTGAACGCCGTGACCTCCAATGAGTCTGTCCGAGAGCGCTCCGTGTAAAACTTCCACCTCATTAGCTTGATCAGGTTGTAAAATCCTAAGTTTTGAACAATACTCATTGATTCCTCTGATAATGTCATGTCGATGTTATTCACCTTTGGTAGGACCCCTTGGCCACCGGCCATTGTGTTCTGTTTGTTCTTTTTAGTACAATCATCATAATCACCCGACGTGTTTTTGAACGGGTTTATGCAATGCGCAAACTCAAGCGATCTTTTAATTGAATCTTTATCTCTTGTACCTGTACTGATGCAGGTGAAAATCACAACTTTTTTATCTTGTATATTGTCATTATCTATTTGCAACGCGTCATATAATTGCTTCGTGATCGGTCCAGGACTCTTGTTGTACCGTTTGCCTTTGATATTCTCTGTCAGATCACCGAATTCTTCTATAGATTTATTGATGTAATTCCCTTGAAATCTCAAAGGACAATGGTACTTCTTAATTATAGCGTTCGCAAATGCATCATATTTGTCAGGATAACTTTTACCTCCATAATTGTTTTTCAGATGCTCTAAAAATGTCGAGAAGTTATCAAATTTATCTGTTCCCAGCTGAAATTTTTTCATGACGGCAAGGTTAGCATCTTGTCCTTCGAGCGAATATTTTTTCCGCAGAAAATCCAGATAATCCGTATGTGCAGCGTAATCATTCTTTTGCAACTGGTCTACACTTTTTCTTTCTTCGTCTTCAAATTGCTTTTCGGTGTATGTTTTCTTCAATTTGATTTCTATTAATGGGAGCTTTAAATTGAAGAAATCTTCCGATGCGTTGACTTTTTCTATGATCCTGTTAATGAAATATGCATTGTAGAAGGTCTTCAATGGTTTCTCACCCGAATTGGAATTATCACGTATTGGAAGATTCAGTATCTGGTCCAAGACTTCATACACGTTCAGATGCTTTTGAACTTTTTCATCGATAAAGAATTCTGCAAATTCTTCTTGTTGATTAGGCCCTGAAAATACCTTCAGCCATTGATCCTTTTTCATGACATAACCTTCCGCTTTAAATTCTTGTAAATTGATGCTCGAGATACCGACCAAGGTTTTCAATGTTTCTACGAATTTCTTTTGTCGGGGCTGCTTTTGCCTTAACGGGTCATCGATATATTTCTGTAATTTCATTCTAAAAGCTTGCCGTCGCTTCTCGGCAGCCTCCTGCTTGGCCTTCTCGGCAGCGTCCTGATCGGCCTTTAGGAGCGCCTCTTGATTTAAACCTTGAGGGTTGAATAATTCCGTCA
>MDTA01135079.1_pt1 | contig 17523 bp, 30 predicted proteins | sample 811151 | NCBI WGS metagenome assembly MDTA01 (sample SAMN05326648, study PRJNA326480) | marine metagenome | isolation source: seawater | place: Indian Ocean: South | collected 2010
CAATTCACCTCTTTCTTTTTTTTTCTTAAGTCTTTTTTGGTGAGATGATTGATTTAGCTTGGTCTGAATCCGGATAATTTGCTTTTTATTCAAAGCATCTTTGATTAAATTAGCCATTTTTTTTAATGCTATTTGACGATTCTTGTACTGTGTTCTTTGTTCTTGAACAACGATGTGAACACAATCATTTATTAATTTTGAAGAAATATTGTTTCTTAACTTAATTTTCTGATAATTATTTAAAACTTTTGAATTTTTAACAGAAAAAATGATTTCAACTCTACTATCAATCTTATTAATATTTTGTCCCCCAGAGCCTGAAGAACGAGAAAAACGCCATTTTAATTCTCTAAACGGTATTGATACTTTATTATTTATTAATAGATTCATAAAGATTCTTATAATAACAATTAAGTAATTATGTTAATCGCTTTATGATTAGTTAAAAACATTAAATCAATTAAAAGCAAAATATAAAATAAAGAAATTCTAAATAGTATGTCAAATAACCCAAAGAATTTACAAAAATGTCCCCTCTTTATTAGTTAAGAAAAGTTTTCTTAAAATAAATTCCAAACTCTTATGAAAATATTCTTTAACAATTTAGCAATCATTGCATGAATATATATAAATTAATTTATAATTTTAGAAAATATTCTCTTAAAGATATGGCATTGATTCCTTTTAAATCAACTAATAAGAAAGGTAAAGCAAGCGGAAAAAGTTTAATTGCTCTTTCTATTTTTCTTTTTGCAATAACAGGTTGGGCTTTAGCTTTTAGATAAATATTGAAATTACAAAAAGTATCTTAATTATTCAAGTTTTTAAAATTTGATATTAAAAATTAGATTATTCTTTTTCACAATATTTTTATTATAAGATTAAAAAGTTTTCAACATTTTGTTTAAAATAATACTTATGTTATAAATATAAAATTGAAAGATAAAAAAAATCAACAAATTCTTGCTGCATCAAGCGGTTGGGTAGCATCATTATTAAATTTTATTCCAGGACTCGGGATCGGATATATTTATCAAAGAAGATGGCTTCCATATTATTTGACTACAGGGGCGATTATAACTTGGTTTATTATAGGAATAATATTGCAAGGGGATAAAGAACCTAATCCCTCTGATCAATTAATTGGTTTATCTGGCTTATTATTAATATCAATTGTTACTGTTATCGAAGCATACTTAGCATATAAAAGATCTTTAAAAAATAATTAGAAGATTAATTAAGAAATTAATTACCCCTTTTAATAGAAAGTTAATTTAAGTTTAATTTAGAAATATGGTAGAAAAGAACTTATTTTATCATTGTTTTTTTAATTTTTGCTTATTAGTATCAAACAATATTGACCTAAGTCCAAGCATTAAAACTGAAATTGAAAGAACTGGTATTATTACAAGAATCAAATCGCTATTCATTCCTGATGCATGAGCAAAAAGAATATGCATTAAATAAGAGGTAGTAGACATTAAAAATTTAATTCTATTTTTATAATTAGCAATTATTTGTGCTTTAGGGTATTGATTTGTTTCCTATTCAAAATACTTTAATTATCTTTATTTGGTTTATCCATCATCCAGCCATAAACTGCTTCAGCATCAAAATTCTTTGAAGAAATAAAAAAAGTAATTGGGAAAACGACAAAACTAATGCTCATGGTGATTATCTGCCATTTACGTAATCCCATCTCACTAAATGCAATCGCAAAATCTTTCATCATTTATAATAATTAATTTAATAATTATTACTCATAAATTAAAATAAATTTAATATCTTTAATAAATTAATATAAAATTTTTTAAAAAATAAACTTAATAAAATTGAAAATTAATTTTCCTCATTTATTTCTTTAACTTCTTTTATTAATCTATTTTTCAATTTATATGTTATTAACCCTTTTTCAAAGCAATTTAAAATATCTTCAATAGGTTCAGATGAATTATCATGATCAGAAAGCCACCCTCTTGTACACTCCTTGCATGCTAATTGGTTTAAAACTTTTGCTAAATTTCCAAAATTAGTTTTAGTCATTTTAGTCTCAAATTATTAGGAATAAATATTTATTAGTGGATTAATTTATTCATAGAAAAACATAATTTCCTTTTCTTTTAGGCCTTCCCAGCCTGCATCTATCAACATTTGATTTAAAGTAATTTTATCAAAATGTTTTGAACCAGTTTTAACACACCTATTTCTCATTGATTTTTTGACTCCACTTCTTTTCCTTTTATTCTCCTCAGCCATGATTTTGTTGTATAAATTCAACATCTTAGGGGGGATTTTTGTCCCATCAAGATCTATTCCTAGGGCTATAGATTCATCAACTGCCTTTAATCCAATCTTTGACATTGTTAAATGTTTTGTGAAGTAATAGATTAATAATACTAAAATTTATTATCAATTTTCAATTACTTCATTTGTTTTGAAGTTCTTTCAAGACCCTTATAGCCTCTTTAATATGAGCTGGACCATTTAATAGATCTCTATAAATATGTCTAACAAAACCCTGCCTATCAATTACATAAGTTACTCTTCCATCAAGTAAACCTAAAACCTTGGGAACACCAAAAATTTTTCGTAAAGAGTCATTTGTATCACAAAGCAGTGGATATTGTAATTTATTTTTATTTGCAAATGCTAAATGACTTGCTGTATTACCATTACTTACTCCCCATACTTCCGCACCAAGTACCTTAAATAGATCATATTTATCTCTAAAACCGCAAACTTCAATTGTGCAGCCCGGTGTATCATCTTTTGGGTAAAAAAATAATACCAAAGGTGTTTTTAATTGTTTGTTTGTTCTCTGAATTCCATTTTGATCAAGCATTTGGAATTCAGGTACTTTTTCTCCAACTCTCAAGATTATTATTTAAAAAACTTATTCTAATTAATTAAATCAACATTTAGTGATTTGAAAGTAAAAATTACTACATGAAATATCAAAAAGAAAATTAAAAAATATACAAAATACAGTTAAAATTCTATCTTTTCATTAGGTGTAAATACGGAGCAATAACTCTTGACAATCGATTGGGCATCCATTTTATTTTTATTTCTATATTCTAATTTGAGCTTTTCTATTGCCTCGAAAACATCTAATTCATTCAATCTATACCTAGCGCATGTATCTAATACTCTAAACATTTTTGTAGTTACTGAATAAGCAGGATTTACAAGTAATATAAGTGAAATAGCAAATATAATTTTTTTCATAAAGTCAATAAACAACTAAAATAAACATAACCTAATTATAAACAATTTAATTATTTATTTATTATCTTATAAAAATCAATTTAATATGATTCATAATAAATAACCTTACTAATTCAACTTATTTACAGAACTAATATAGAAGTTAAAATTTAGGTAAAGAATATCAATTCATTTAATTATGAAAAAAATTATTCAAATTCACAAAAGAATGATTACTTGGTACCAAAAGAAATTGAGATTAAGTGACTATTCTCTCCTTTGGTTTGTTTTTTTTAAAGGTTTTATTTTTGCTTTAATTTTAGAAAGAATATTTTTTGATTAATTTTAAAATTTCTAAAAAACACAAAAAATTTTACAGTGTTTTTTATCAAATATCTAATATATAATTTATTTAAAATCATTCTATTCATGAATATCTTTGGCGTAGGATTACCAGAAGTAACCGTAATATTAATACTTGCATTATTAATATTCGGTCCTAAAAAATTACCTGAACTAGGAAAACAGCTTGGAAAAACTCTTCAAAGCTTGAAAAAAGCGTCTAATGAATTTCAAGATGAAATAAATAAAGTAGTTATTGAACCTGAAAATGATTCTTTTGAAAATTCCAACGATGATAATTCATCAGAGAATATAAACAAGATTGATATAAAAGATTAAATGTAATTAAATAACAATTCCCACGTAAAAAACGCAGTAAAAACTCACAGATAATATAATTCAAAATAATTATACTTTTAAGATATGGACGCTCAAGCATTAGGTGAATACTTTTCAACATTGAGTTATCATGCACCTGTAATGATTATTACTACTGGCATTTTCTTCTTTATAAGACGTAAGTTTATAGTTGATGGCAAAAATAAAGCTTAAATGATTAAAAGGCCCATTACTCCTATATTTGAATTTGAAGAAGCACTAATAAAAGCTCAACTTTCTGATCAAGATTATGAATTAATAGAATACATAAGATATACAAGTGTATTTACACAGCCCAGTTTAATTAAAGACCTCAAAAGGCCCTCCAAACCACCTATTTTAACAAATATATGTGAGATCTCAAGAAAGATAGGTTTACAAATGCCAGATCATTTTAAGAAAGTAATAGATTGGTCAATTCAAATTAGTGAACACAATACGAGATGGGACGGACATTTGATTTGTGCTGAAGCTTTTAACGTTGATCAAATTGCACTAAATCCAGCTTCTGGCACTTCTCTTTACGATGTTCTAGTTGTTCACAAAGAATTATTTATAGGCTTTGATTTTGAATAAATATAATTAACTTATCACATGCTATTAATGGGCCTATAAATTTAATACTAAACTATTTAATTTAAGTTTTAATCTAAATCCATTAAAAAAATTTAAAAATAAATTTATAAGAAAAATTTATGGAGTCTCTACTTTTACAATAATTATCTGCTTAATTAATTAGCTGTAAAAAAACTTTGATTTAAGTTAATTGATAAATGTTTTTTATTAATCTGATTCATATTTCATAACCCTCTTTATCTCTAATTAAAGCTAATCCTTTACTTCTGATTTTGGCTCATCCTTCACTTCTGCTTTTGGCTCATCCTTCACTTCCGCTTTTGGCTCATCCTTCACTATTTTCTGTTTACGACCAAAGTCATCTTTACCTACCACAAAGAAAATTAAAGCAAAAAGGAAGAAAGATATAAAAAGTAATATTTCCATCAGAGAATCAAAAATATAATTAGTGATAAATTAAATTAAAAATATATTATTAATCAACATCAAATAATACAAATATAAGTTAATTATGTTCTTTTACTTATTACCAGTGAAGTCATTCATCTAGTGAGACAGATTCAGTATCTATAACATCTTTCTGAAACTCAATATTATTTACTTTATCTCCAACCCAATTATTGATTAACGAAACAAAAGGTTTTGAAGCTCTGTAAATAAATATTGAACTTGGAAGAATAGAAAATGTGCCAATAATTGGACTCTTAAAAAGTAATTTACCAGCTTTGAGGTTAAACAAAATGATTAAGAATGAGGGAATTAGGACGCTTATTACTGTTTTTAAAGCAATTAACCAGCCCACCCTATAGATGTACCAAATCAATATTAATCCAACGAAATATAAAAATAAATAAGTCATATATTTAATATTCTAATATATTTTATTGTTATTTCATGAAGAAAGAAAGTTATATAAAATAAACATATATTAGTAACTTAGTGGAAAATGAGTTTCAGTGAAATAAAAAAATTCCTCTTAAAAATGCAATCTGATGAATCCCTCAAAAGAAAAGTAATATCATCGGCCACAGCAGATGATGTTGCGTTAATCGCTCAACAAATAGGATTTAAATTTTCAGGTGATGACTTATTACGTTTCAATGGTCAAAAGGTAGATAGGGTTACCGTTAGGAAGGTGGAACATCCAGGCGAATATCATTAAAAGGACTCTAACCCTTAATCCAAATAGCCAGACCACCGCCTTTACCTCTTGCACAAACCCATTTTTTATTTTCGCCAAGCGCTATGAAAGAGAAAAAAGGCATTTTCTGAGGAGAAGTCTCTTTTAATGATTTATCAAAAATTGGAATATTAAAAACCTTAATATATAAATTTTTAAAATAGAAATTTAAAAGAGGTCTACTACCCTTTAAATAAGCATTACCCGAGAAAACTATTGAGAGAATTCCAAATTTTATTGAATTACTAATTTCAAAAGTAGGTAGATCATCTTGGATAATATGATTTTTAAGTTCTAAGGATGCACATAGAATCTGCAGAAGTGAACTAGATATATTGTCAATAATCATGGACCCCTTTCTGTAAACGTATTGAAACTTCCAAAATCCTTCTAAATCACTAGCCTCTATACCGCTGCCTTCTTTATTAGCTTTTTTTTCTAATTTCTGAATCTCTTCATAATTAGGGAATTTATATTCTTGGATAATCATTTTTACTAAGCAAATTCAGATAAGAAGTTAGGATAATTATTATAAAATATAAAAAATCTTTTTAATTTAAATGAGGTTATATAAACCATGCGCACTTCTCAACAATTATGGAAAAGGAATAAAGACATAGCACTAGTTAGTCTAAAAAGTAAATTTGTCCAAGGAATTAAACTAGGTAATTTACCCAAAGAAAATTTTCAAGCTTATATAGCTCAAGACTATTTTTTTTTAGAGAGTTTTGCTCGTGCTTATGGATTAGCGATCTCTAAATGTACTGATATAAAGTCAATAAGAACATTAAGCGAATTACTTTTTGGAGTGTCGGAAGAGTTAATTCTTCATGAAAAATATGCAAATGATTGGGGAATTAATTTAAATAACAATCAGATAGAAAAATGTACTAATGAATATACGGATTTCCTTAAGAAAACATCTTTAGAACTAACTTGTATTGAGATTCTGGCAGCAATGGCTCCTTGTATGCGCTTATATTCATGGATAGGGAAAAATCTATCCCCACCAGAATCAAATAATCCCTATAAAGACTGGATAATAACTTATTCTGACGAGAGCTTTGAAAAGCTATCAAAATCGCTTGAGGATATAATTGATTCCTACAATGGTTCTTATGATTTCAATCAGTTAAATAATTTATACAAAAAAGCTATGATTTTGGAGGGAGAATTTTTTAATGAATATTCTAATTTTTAATCAGCTAGAGTATTAAAATAATGATAAGAATTTATGTATTCAAAAATATCTCTTTCTATCGGAGGAAGTGATTCAGGTGGAGGAGCAGGGATACAAGCTGATCTTAAAACATTCATGTCTCTCAAAGTACATGGATGTTCAGTCATAACATGTATAACAGCTCAAAACAGCGTAAATGTAACTGACGTCCAGCCTGTAAGAATTCAAACCTTAAATAATCAAATTGATGCGTTATTTAAAGACTTCAAAATAAGTGCTCTAAAAACTGGAATGCTTTTTAACGAAGACATTATTTTTAATACCTCTTCTAAAATAAATAACTATTCCATACCAAAAGTTATTGATCCTGTAATGTACACAAGGACTGGAGCGAAATTATTGGAAGAGAATGCAATCAATGCATATAAAAAATTTCTTATTCCACAAGCGGAAATCTTAACTCCAAATATATTGGAAGCAAATCTTCTATCAAATTCAGATATTAAAGATATTAAGGATATTGAAAAAGCAGGTATCACTATTCTTAAATACGGTTGCAAATCTGTTCTTATAAAGGGAGGTGGAATACAAAAATTAAAAGGAAAAGATTTTCTTATTGACAATAAGGGTAATAAATATTGGCTTGAGAACACCTATATTAATACCAAAAATACCCATGGAAGCGGTTGTACCTTAAGCGCTGCAATTTGTAGTTATCTTGCATTAGGCTTGAATATATTAGAAGCAGTTAAAAAATCAAAGTCTTTTGTAGAAAAATCTTTAAAAAACTCCTACCAAATCGGCTCAGGTCCAGGACCACTTGGACATTATTAAAGTAAATATAATTTATTGACGAAATTTTTCTTTATTTCAGAATATTTCGCACATTTTTTTCTTGAGACACACAATTGTGACAAAAAACCGTTAGTATCTTTACATAAAGTAATTTAAGCAAATGGATTTTATCTCTAAAAAGCAGGGCTATGTACCACTTAAAGCTGTTCCATACATTTTTGTACTTGCGTTTGTATTGAGCATAACTACTACCTCATCAACTTTCGTTTAAGCTTTATCTCTAACATAAGTAGTTAGTGAACTACAGTTTTAGATAATGAAAAATTATGATGTAATTATAATTGGTAGTGGTATTGGTGGATTATGTTGTGGAGCCCTACTTGCATCTCAAGGTAAAAAAGTATTAATATGTGAATCTCACTCTGCTGCGGGAGGAGTTGCCCATAGTTTTAAGAGGGGCGGTTATACATTTGAATCAGGTCCATCCCTTTGGAGCGGTATTAATAGTCACGACAACAATAGTCCTCTTGGGCAAATACTCTATTTACTAGATGAATCAGTTCCTATCAAGAAGTATAAAGGTTGGAAAGTACTCTTTCCTGAATCTGTATTTGAATTAGAAGTTGGAGATTTACCTTTTAGAGAAAAGATTAAAGAACTAAGAGGTGATATTGCACTGCAAGAATGGGATTCATTTATTTCATCAATTAAACCTTTAAGCAAAATTATCAATAAGTTACCTCTTCTAACAACATCTCCAAGAGATTTAAACATAATAGAGGCATTAAAACTTTTAACTAAATTGCTCCCTGAAATCAAGGAAGCTAGTTATTTAAAAAAAGGTTTTGGTGAGCTTGCAAAAAAACACTTGAATGATCCTTTTCTTATAAATTGGGTGGATTTACTTTGTTTTCTAATAAGTGGGATGCCAATGCAAGATACAAATACTGCTGCTATGGCGACCTTATTTAGTGAATGGTTTAATCCAAATGCACATCTAGAATACCCTATAGGAGGGAGTGAGAGTGTTGTAAATGCTTTAGTAAGGAGTTTAAAGAAAAATGGAGGAGAACTACGTCTTTCCTCTAAGGTCGAAGAAATAAATTTCTCGGGCAATTTAGCAACCGGTGTTACCTTGGACAATCAAGAAATAATATTCTCTGAATTTGTTGTATCAAACTGCGATATTTGGAATAGAAACAATCTTTTTCCAAGTAATATAGCTAGTAAATTCGAATCTAAAGAAGAAGATATCAAGACATGTAAATCATTTCTTCATATACATTTAGGATTTGATGCTACTGATTTAGAGACTCTTCCCATTCATACAATTTGGGTGGAAGATTGGAGTAGAAGTATCACCGACGAGAGAAATATTGCTGTTTTTTCTATACCATCAGTACTTGATCCTACTATGGCTCCAGAAGGTAAACATGTTCTTCATGGATATACTCCAGCAAATGAACCCTGGGAAATATGGAAAGACTTGAGACCAAATTCACAAAAGTACAAAAATCTTAAGGAAGAGAGATGTGAAATATTCTTGAAGTCCCTTAGAAAAATTATCCCAGATATTGATCAAAGAATTGATTTAAAAATGCTGGGAACCCCACTTACTCATCAAAGATTTACAAATACTTTTCAAGGAAGTTATGGACCAGCTATTTCAGCAAACAAAAGTTTATTTCCTGGATGTAAAACTCGCTTCAAAAATGTATTCTCATGCGGCGCAAGTACATTCCCTGGTATTGGAATACCAGCAGTAGCAGCAAGTGGCGCTTATGCTGCTGAGGCGATTTTAGGTAAAAAAGAATTTAAAAAAATGATATCCAAGCTTTATAGAAGTTAAAAAAATTTTATAAAGTTTTCAAAAGTTATTTAATTTAATTGGTTAAGAATTGAAAAGAACGGAATGCATTCTTAAATAAAGGTGTTAGTGTTTGTATAGCCATAAAAAAATTTAATAGTATTCATATGTTTTTCTTATCAATTCCTCAAGCTTGGCATCTAGTAGGCACCTGGTCAGAGCAAGTACCAAGTGATTCTAGCCTTATAGGCATGACACAAACAGAGTTGATGATGACATTACATTCTATATTTGTACCAATATTACTTGTTGTGGGAGCATATTTCTTCATCAAACTATCCAAAGAGGAAAGGGAAAAGGTAAAAAGCTAAATAAGTTTATTTAGCGGAACTTCTTCTGACAATCTTACGGCCACTGGAAGAATTCATAGAAGTATTTTGAGCAATATCCGAGCTTTCTTTTTCCTTATTTTCAATATTTTCCATTTCAGAACATACCCCTACGACCATTGCTGCTTCAACATGATCAGGTAAATCTCCAATTGTGATTAATGCTTTCAAAACTAATTGCAACCTTACATCTTTATCTAAATCAGGCCTAAGCTTTTTAACTGTATTCCAAAGTTCTTTTGTTACTTCTTTGAGAAGTTCTTTATCAACTGACAAATTAAAGTCCTATTACTTATATTAATTTAACAAATATTTGCGATTAGCAATACATTAAACACACAATTAAGTATTAGTTTGAAATTATTAATTAAGCAAAGGAAAGTTGAATTAGTTTCTGTTTTTCAGTATTCGTTTTATAAGATTTTCTAGAATTATATTTTTTAAATTCCCCGTAAGAATTTCCTTTTAATTTGAATAAATTATTTTGATTATTTTTTTTGCAACTTTTTGTGAGTGAATTCCACTCATTAACATTAAATGCAGCATAAGGCGAAGAAGCTAGGATTTTCATTTTTTACATAACATACGCAAACTTAATATTAGTACAAAAATACTAGTTTGCAATAATTTTTCTTGTCTTTGTTAAAGAAATACAATAATTCAAGAAATTATTGGGAAAATTTTCATAAAACAAACAGTTTCCTTTCAAAAAACTAATTTCCAGAGAAATATCCTTGTCATAGCTCAACAGTATTGTCACGACTTAAGAAGGCAAATAATTAAAAAGTAATGCTCAGAAATATTAAGACAGCATTGATGATCTATTTTTGATTTCGGAGCTAGATGCCTTAGACAAAGAGTATTATTTTGATCCCAAAAATTGAAGATCTAGACAATTGGGTTAGTGGTTCAACTGTCTGGGTTCGCAGAAACGAGATAACCCTCTCATACTGACCAAGCATTTAAAAATAAAAACATACTAATCGCCAAAATACCAAACCAAAATAGATAAGGAATAAGTTTTATTGGTAAAAAATATTCTCCTTGAAATGTTTTCATAAGAGTAATTTAAGTATAATTTCAACCATAGAATAAATATCTATTCTTGAGAATAGGTCCTTTTGCTCTAAAAACTAAAATAAATTTAAACTTTAAATTTACTATGAATCTTTTGTTAATTGCATATCTCTAGTAGATTTTGATTTATTCCAATACTGAATGAGCTCTTCTAATTCAATGATTCTTTTTTTTGCATTTTCAATTTTCTCTGTTGCTGTCATTTTGTGATTGTACTCTATATAGAATATGCAGCAATAAAAAAAATTATCAAGTATTTAAATTTTATTTTTATCAAATCAATGTATTTTCCCTCGCACTATTTTGAAAAGTTAAGACTGACTCTTACAAATTTTAATTAAATTAATCTTTAAAAATTATTTCAATAAATAATCAATATTAATAAATTAATTTAAAACTAAATATCTAAAACAAGAGAAGTGAGTATCAAGAACGAAGTCAACATTCCAATATTAACTATATACAATACATATCCTCTCTGTCTTGGCAATTTAACCACAGAATATAAAATTACGAAAGAAGAAATTAAACCCAATGCAATTATTATTTTTTCTGTTAATTTATTCAAGTGAATTACTAAATTAACGTTCTCAATCCCCGAAAAAAATTGAGAGAGAGGTATATCCCCTCCCACATTATTTATTAAAAGATAAGAACTTAATAAGGTTGATAGGCAAAGAGAAAATAAAGATAGATAGCTCATAGGCTTAGTCAATCTATTTATAGTTCTATTAAATGATCGTAATAAAATTAATATAAAAATTGTCATTCCCAATGGAATTATTGGAAGCAAAACTGCTAGGTTTATGGAGTTATCCATAAAATTTAAAACTTATATTTACAATTTAATAGTAAGACCTCTTAAGAAGTACGTCTAAGTAATTTATTAATTGTACGGAAATTTTACCTATTGCCTTTTATCTTTACTAATACCAAACTACGATTAGATCAAAAGAAAGATTATGTTAGTCATCTCTGAAATAGTTGTAGCATGTACTATTTTTCTAGCGATCATTTACATGGAAGTAAGATTACTTTATACAAAAACCAAACCTGTAAAATAAATTTATCTTAATAATTCATTTAAATATAAATTAAACAATTTTTAATAATTTAAAAGATCCAAAAAACAAATATATGTGAGAGAATAAACACATAAATTTTTATTGATTTCATGAGTCAGTCCGAAGATGACATTTGCAAGGAATCTATCCAGCTAAAGCAACAACACCAAAGTCAACAAACACAACCTTCAGAACAAAACATTAATGTCTCTGAAATTGAAAAACTATACTTAAGAATAAAAGAAGATTGGCTTTAATTTTTTTATTAAAAGATTTAAATTAATTTTTTAAAAACTTTTACTAACTTAATCATCATTATTTTTAGTAAATTTCAAAGATATACTCAGTTTTAAAATATTTCAGGCTATAGTACATATGTTCTATGGTGAGTTTTTTGGAGATCCACTCAAGTCCAGATTTTCTTTCAGTAAAGCCTGGTGATTACATCACAATTAAAGTCGAGCGAAATAAAAGCTTTGTATCTTCTAGCCAAGTCAATAATTATTGGATTGGCCAGGTTATTAACTGCATAGGAGGGGCGAGGGATCCAAATGCTTGGACTTTATTTCAAGTAATGGATATTGATAGCGGAGAAATTTCGATAATAAATGCAGATACAGTTGACAAGATATTAAAGACTTCTAATTTATAAGGGTCTTCATACTTTTTGTTTTTAAGAGAAATATATTATCCTAATTCTAAGCAAGCCAGTCCATAAACCTGATTCATGGGAAACGGTGGTTGACTTCCTTTATACATCCTATAGGTCTTAGAAATTTCATGAAAACCTAAGTTGGATAAAAGATAGTTAGCATATGGATTCAATCCAGGGCAGTCTAATATAATTTCACCGTCTAGATCTCCCGCTAATTCTCTTATGAGTAATTCAGCAAGCGGAGGCGTATCAGCTAATAATGGTCCAATTCTCCATCCTCTTTTATTATCGACTAAGATGCAAGGCCTTATCCTTCCAAAACCATGACACATACCATTCCTATCAACAATAGCCTTTACTAAACCAAATGAATTTTTAAGCCAATCAGTGAGGAAATGGGGTCGAGGACTTGGCTCTCTTTGAGAGTCATAAAGAAGAACAGCTTCAGATGAAATTTGATCTCCAAGTACAACTCTAAATTCTGAAAAAGAATCATTATAGAAATTTAATTTAGGCAAATTTTGATTTCCGTATAATTTCCATCTATTGGTTACAGAAGACATCTCAAATCCCCATTTTTGATAATCTTGAATTCTCATTGGAGCGGCTTCAAGTCCAATGCAGTCAATATCCTTTAAATAATGAAGTGCATGCTGCCATAATTTCACCCCATATCCTTTACTTCTATATTCTTTTCTGACTATAAATAGTCCGATAAATCCGTATGAAGAATTGTACTTAACACATGAGATACTTCCAATCGGTATATCCTCTAAGCAGCCAACCCAAAGACCTTGCTTATCTGTATTCCGATAAATAGAAATATCATCTATACCTGGAGCAAAACCCTCTAATTTGGCCCAATCAGTAACCTTTTGTAACTCATTATTTGATATATTTCTAATAGTAAAGGTATCATCCATAGGAATTATTTTAGCTAAATAAATTTAGGTATTATGATTTTTTTGAGAGAATCAACTTGAAAAATTATTTTCATTCTAAACATCTTTATATTCACTCAGATTTAACAAAAAAAGAAATTGATTCTTATCAGGAATAAATTTAAAATAATAAAAATCAAATGATCAATAATCATAATTTAAAACAAAATTATTAATTTATTTTTAAATAAATTACAACTAACAATAACGGCTTTAAAATATTTTTATAAATTTATAATAAAATCTAATAAAACTGTTTACTATAAACTTTTAATGTTTAAAAAGTATAAATAATATTTCACAATTATTAAAATTATACATAAAAAATATATTTAATATATAAAACAATAAGTATTTTTAAATTAACTAAGTATCTGATATATTATTAATTATTAGAAAATTTTTATTAGAATGAAAGCTAATAAAGAGCCTTTAAATATTATAATTAATACATTAAAACAAAAAGTAACTTCGGGAGAGACTAATACTTTTAAGTGGAGAATAGAACAGCTTAATAAAATTGAGACTCTTCTTGATAAATATAAAATTGAAATAATAAATTGTCTAAACTTAGATTTAAGTAAATCAAAGATTGAAGCACTCTCTGAAATACTTTTAATTAAAGAAGAAATATTGCTTGTAAAGAGGAAACTCAGATCATGGATGCGTCCAAAATTTATTAATATGCCAATTTATTTATTACCATCCTCTTCAAAAGTAATATTTGAACCAATTGGTTGTGTTTTAATTTTAGGACCATATAATTATCCTCTTTTATATATTTTAAAACCATTAGTGAATATTTTTTCAGCTGGAAATACTGCAGTAGTAAAACCATCTGAAAAATGTCCAAACACTTCAAAATTACTTACTGAATTAATAGATAAATATTTTTCAAAAGATACTTTAATTGCTTATGAAGGAAATTATAAAGAAGCTGAAAAACTTGCCTCAGAAAATTTTGATCATATTTTCTTTACTGGAAGTAGTAAAACTGGAAAATTAATTATGAAATTAGCTGCCAAAAACCTTACCCCAGTTACTCTTGAATTAAGTGGAACTAATCCAGTCATTATTTTAAAAAATGCCAATTTGAAAACAGCTGCTAAAAGAATAATTTGGGGTAAATTTTTTAATGCAGGTCAATCTTGCATGGCTCCAAATCATATTTTTATAGAAAAAATTGTTGAAGATAAATTTATAGAAGAATTAAAAAATACAATTGTTGAATTTTACGGGGATGATCCTATTCAATCTAAAAATTTATCAAGATTAGAAGAGAAACAATTTCTTAGGACCATAGAATTATTAAAAAAACCAAAATACAGAAAAAAAATTATATGGGGAGGTACTTATCAAAAAAAACAGCACAAAATTGCACCTACACTTTTAAAGATAAATAGTGAAAAAGATTTACTTATTAAAAATGAGATATTTAGCTCATTACTTCCAATCATTTCTATAGATAATTATGAAGATGCCTTCAAAATAATTAAAGATAATTCAAAACCATTAGCTATTTATATTTTCGGAGGTAATCCAAAGATTTATAGGACCTTAACTGAAACAACAAGTTCAGGATCAATTTGTATAAACGATGTTATGTTACCTGTATTGATTCCAAACCTGCCATTTGGTGGTGTAGGGAACAGTGGTATGGGCAAATTTCACGGAGAAGAAGGCTTCAAAAATTTCTCAAATCAAAAATCAATTACTCGCAAAGATAATTTTCTTGATATTGATCTAAGATATCCTCCTTATGAAAATGTTTTAAAATTTCTAAAGATATTTTTTAAGATTTAATTCATTAAATTGTTTTTTTATCAGATTTAATTACTAAATAGATAATATCCGTAAATAAATTAAAACTTTATGATATTAAAATTTATTGTATTATCTGTAATTTTAACTTTATTCAGTAAATCCTCGCTTAGTCAAACAAAGAATAAATCAGTAAATTTAAATTCAAGAAATAATGTTGAAACCTTTGAATTAAAAAAAAATCATAATAAAAGCAAAATTCATGTTGTTAAAGAGGGAGATACACTTATAAGTATTGCAAGAGAATACTCTATTGATAAAGAAATTATAATTAAGGCTAATAAATTGATTAATGAGAATTATATATTTGTAGGTCAAAACTTAAAAATCATAGATAACTCATCAGAAAAAGATAATCATATAAAAAGTAAAAAAAACTATCATGAAATTAGTGCAGGAGAGAGCTTAACTGAAATCTCCTACAAATATGGGCTCTCAGTGAATGAATTAATTAAAATCAATAATATAGAAAATCCAAACTTATTAGAGGTTGGAACAAAATTAAAAGTAGAGGATAAAAGTCCCATTAAAGAGAAAATTACTTTGAATAACAAAAAAAATCAGAGTAACAGTAGTAATCTCCTGGTAAATAATAAATACGGTCCTTTAATTATTCATTCCGAAAACTCTGCTTTAAAAGAAAGAAGAAAAAATACTTTAAAGGCAACTCATGTGAATGGGATGAAACTGATACTCTCTATAAGATGTGATAGTAGAGAAATTAACGTCAGAGGTATAGGAAGGAAATGGAAAGGTTGGATGCCTGTCAAAGAAAAATTTGAGAATCAGTTATTGAATGATTTTTGCTGATATTTTTAATGAATATGTGTTAAAAACCACCCTAAAATTTTATTTTTGTAAGCTATATTTTAATTAGGTAAATTAAATGTTATGGAAATTAAAAGAGGAGATATTGTCAGAATAAAAAGGCGAGAATCGTATTGGTACAATGAAGCTGGCAAAGTCGCATCAATTGATAAATCAGGTACAAAATACAATGTTACCGTTAAATTTGATAAAACTAATTTTTATGGAATAAGTGGTACTGATGGTGGAAATAATACTGCCAATTACGCAGAGAGTGAATTAGAACTTTATTAAGAGTTTGCCTGAACTACCTGAAGTTGAGACCGTTAGGAAAGGTTTAGAGAAAAAACTTAAGAATTTCATTATTGAGGAAATTCAAATTCTAAGGGAATCTACCATAGCCTTCCCAGAAAATAACAACGACTTTATTGAAGGAATAATTTCTTCAAAAATTGATAAATGGAAAAGGAGAGGAAAATACTTAATAGCAAATTTAAAAAAGTATTCAAGATCTAATAAAAATAATAATAATATTATTTGTGTTAATAATGGTTACTTAATAATACATTTAAGAATGACAGGTTACTTTAAATGGATAGAGACCTCCTCTATACCTCCATGCAAACATACAAGAGTAAGATTTATTGATAAGAATAAAAATGAGCTTAGATTTGTTGATGTTAGAAGCTTTGGACAAATATGGTGGATAAAAGAGGGGTTAAATCCAAAAGTAATTATTAACGGTCTTGGATCTCTTGGTCCAGAGCCATTTGAATATAAATTTAATTTAGCTTACTTAAAAAAAGAATTTGCAAAAAGAACAAAAACAGTCAAATCGGTTTTATTAGATCAAACAATTATTGCAGGGATAGGCAATATTTATGCTGATGAAAGTCTTTACGAAGCAGGTATATTACCCTTTAGGGAAGCGAAGACGATCACAAATAAAGAGTTAATTAAATTGAGACTTTCCATTATAAAAATCTTAAAAGAGAGTATTGGTTCTGGGGGAACAACTTTTAGTGATTTTAGAGATATTGAAGGTGCCAACGGTGATTATGGGACAAAAGCAAATGTTTACAGAAGAACTGGAGAAAAATGCATTAAATGTAATAATCTTATTCAACGAGAGAAAATCTCAGGAAGAAGTACGCATTGGTGTAGTAATTGTCAAAAATAAAAAAGGGCTTGCAATTGCAAACCCTTTTTAAATTTTTTACCTGGCATTGAGCTATTTTCTCAAGGGGCTACCCCCTAAATATTTTCGCCGCTGATGCGTTTCACAACCGAGTTCGAGATGGATC
>MDTA01143655.1_pt1 | contig 17522 bp, 18 predicted proteins | sample 811151 | NCBI WGS metagenome assembly MDTA01 (sample SAMN05326648, study PRJNA326480) | marine metagenome | isolation source: seawater | place: Indian Ocean: South | collected 2010
AATATTTTATAGAAAAAAAAATATAATTAAATTTTTTTACATTAAAAGATTTATAAAACTTTCTCCATTTATAATTTAATAGTACATTTTTACCAACGCCAAAAACTGACAAATCACATCCATATTTTTTTCTAAATACATTTGTAAAATAAGATCTTGCTATCTCTGCCTCGTAAGACTCGAAATAATCAAATAAAAATTCTTTATCATATCTGTTTTTATCTTTAAAATAGTAATTGTTATGTTTAATTAGGGACTTAATGTGAGTATCCAAAATTAAATTTTTGAATAAATTAATTATTATTTTTAGTTTATTTTTCATCTCTTATTTATGTTTATGATGCTCGGTGAGAATATATTTATTATTTTTTAAACTGTTTTTTACTGTTCTATAAAAATTTTCTGATGAAATAGAAGTTATCTCACCTTTACCCAATCTACTCCTAAAAAAATATTTTTTTTTTCTAAGAATTTTAGTTATGGGAAGTGGGTCATGAACAAATTTTTTATTAAGGTATCTACTGAAAACAACCCAGATCTCTTTTTTTCCATTAACAGTTCCAAAAAATTTTTTATCAAATCTATATGGAACTTTCAATTTTCTCTCATAATAATGTAAGATTGTACTTCCTAAAAAGTTAAGAGTAACAATTTTTCCATTTTTTTTATGAAATTTCCCAAAAAAAGATTCATCATCATATGTATTATTTAAGATCGTATCACAGAAATATTCTTTATTTTTACCGTAGACTGAGACAGAAAAATTTGGATCCATGCTTCTTTTGCTTTTAGTTAAATTTCTAACATACTCCGAAAAAATACCCATTTCTGACTTAGTGTTAACAATAAATTTTTCTTTTTTAAAAAAAGAATAAGAAAAAGTTGGTACAATTAAAGTACCATCTTCACCTAAAACATTCATAAATGATTTAAAAAATAGTCTACATAATGAATTTGGATTCTTAATACCTTTTGGCTTACCAAAAAATCCAAGATTTGAGTGGCAAAGTATAATATCACCTTTTTTTATATTTGCTTTTTTTAAGGCTAAACAAATATTTTTTGAATTATAGTCCATTTATTTTTTTTTCGATGGTTTTGGCAAGTTTTTTAATTATTGGAAATGATTGATCTGATAAATCTTCAGGATTAAATTTTATGCTAAATTTTTTTTCAATGAATATTACAAATTCTATCAAATCAAATGAGTCAAGAATATTCTCATTTAAAAAATCCTGATTAATTTTAATTTTTTTTTTTTTTTTATTGAACCAACCAAGAATGATTTGTTCTATTTCCTTTGAATTTTTTTTTTTCATGTATTTTTGATAATTATTGATTTTAGTTCTGTATAGTTTTTTATTCCCTCAATTCCACATTCCCTGTTAAATCCAGATTGCTTAAATCCTCCTATTGGAATGTTACAATAGTTTTTTGTAACAGCCTCATTTATCCAAATTCTACCAACATCAATTTTTCTAGCTAAATTATATGCACTATTTTTTTTTTCACTCATTATCACGCAAGACAATCCATACTTTGTGTCATTTATAGAATTAATTGCTTTCTCATTTTTGTCATAACTTAAAATACTTAAAACAGGACCAAATATTTCCTCATTATTTAAAGAGCATTCCTTAGGTAAATTATAAAAAATTATTGGCTCAATGAATTTTGAATTATTTTCCTTAAATTTACCAAAAATACGATATTTATCATATTTTTTATTTTTAGCTATTAAGTATTTAATTTTTTTATATTGGTCATAAGTACTAATTGGTCCGTATAATTTTTTAAAATTTTTTATTTTATTTAGTTCAATTAATAATTTTTTTAAAAATTCTTCTACTCTACTTTTGTGCACAAATACTTTGGATATTCCCACGCATGCTTGTCCTGAATTGACAGTAAAACTTGAAATTAAATTATGTATCGAATTTAAAATATTTGCGTCTTTTAGAATCAACATTGAATTTTTTCCTCCTAGCTCTAAACTTAACCTCTTAATTGAATTTGAACATGTCTTCATTATTTTTTTTCCAGCTACTGTTGAGCCAGTAAATGAAATCATATTTGTATTTTTATTTTTAACTAATAATTCCCCGATCTTTTTTGATCCAGTGACTAAGTTTAAAATTCCATTTTTTATTTTAAGATTTCTTAATAATTGAAGAAGTTTTACTATAGATTGGGAGGCATGCTCGCTAGGTTTTATAACAACAGAGTTTCCTGCAGCAAGAATAAAGGGCAGTCTCTCAGATAAAACTATGAACGGAAAATTCCACGGAATTATAAGCGCAACAATGCCTACCGGTTCATGTACTATTTTTACATTAACCCCATTACTTTGTTTTATTTTGTAGTCTAATTTTCTTTTTACTAATCTCGAAGCAGAGTGCCATAATTCAGCTGAATATTTTATTTCATTAAATGCGCTCTGATATGTTTTGCCTGTTTCCAAACACTCAAATCTAGCAAGTTGCCTGATATTTGATTTTATAACTTGTGAGATTTTTTTTAAAATTTTAGACCTCTCTGTTAGGCTATAATTCTTATTATTTATATAACCAATTTTTGCAGATTGAATTACATTTTTTAAATCAAAAATATTACACTCAGAATATTTAATTTTAATATTCTTTATTGGAGACTTTCTTATAAAAATTTTATTTGATTTACTACCGATCCACTTATTGTAATAGTAAATTTTTTGATTTTTCATTAAAGATAGATATGTTTAAGTTTAGATTTATTTATTTTACCATTAAATAATCTTGGTATTGCTGGCACAGGGTAAATTCTATCTGGAAATTCAATATTTCTTAATTCTTTTTTTAAAGACAATATTAATTTTTCTATCTCTTTTTCAATATTTTTAATTTTTTGAAATTTTACAAAAAGAATTATTTTATTTCCTTTGTCTATATCCTCTAAATTTAAATGAACACAATCGTCGATATTTTTAATTTTTTTACAAATATTATCTAAAAAATTTAATGATAAAATTTCTCCACCTTTTTTTATTATATCATTCCTTCGACCTGTAATATACAATTGACCATTATCATAATTTCCAATGTCTCCAGTATCAAAATAATTTTTGCTAAGTTTTGTTTTGTTAAATTTGCCATCTGGTTCAATATATCCCTTCATCATGTAAGGGCACCTAACCAAAATTTTATTTAAATTATTTTTTCTTAATACAGAAAATTTTATTTCTTTTGAGTGTTGGCCAACAGAATTTTCAAAGTAAGTGTCTTCCCATTTTTGTAAAGTCAAAGGTCCTCCAGCTTCTGTAATTCCGTAACAATTTAAAACTCTAATGCCAAACTTTTTTTCAAAATCTTCTCTTGTTTTTTCGTGAAGATAATTAGCAGTTGAAATTACTTGAATATTTTGAAGTTCGCTTTTGTCTACATTTCTTTCTTCATAAATTTTATTTAAAGAGTTTAATATTTCAGGAGTTAAATGAATACTATTTATATCTTGCTCTTTTAAAATATCGATTAATTTAAATAAATTTATAGGATTCACTCTTGGTCCAATAACTACATTTGAACCAGCAGAAATTCCTGAGAAAAAAATATTTATCATACCAGCATTGTAAAACATGGGTAAACAATGGTAAATTTTAGTTTTAAAATCATATTCACACATTTTAGAATAAGAAAATGCAGAAGAAATATATTTATAATTTTCTAAAATAATTCCTTTGGGTTCTCCCGTTGTTCCTGAGGTAAATAATATTAAAAAGGACCTTTTTGAAAAATATAATTTATTTTGTTTTACTTTTTTAATTTTATTCAAATTTATTTTTTTTATAATAATTTTTGGCTTAATCATTTTTTTTAACTTTATTAGTCTTTCCTTGGGTAAATTAGGATCAATTGGTACTGCAACAAATCCACCTAATAAACATGCAAAAATCAATGCTAAAAATTCATAAGAGTTTTCTAGTGAAATTAAAATTTTATCTCCAGGTTTGATGTTTTTATTTCTCTTCAATTCATACTGGATGCCAAATGAATTATCTAAAAACTCTTTGTATGTAATTTTTTTATTTTTAAAAGTATCAGTTATTGCAATTTTATTTGAATTATCTTTAAAAACTTTTAGCAACGTTGAAATATTGCTCAGCTCTAAACTCATTAAATCTTTTAAATAAATCTATCGTATTCTGGTACACTGTCTATCTTTTTTCCAGATCTTATTTCTTCTAATAAAATATTTGTTTGGTGTCTTATACAATGAAATTGACAATGTTTTCTAGGGTCAAGTTTTTCCATAATTTCTTTCCTAGTTTTTCCATACCAAATTTCTTTGAGACTTTCCTTATTTGGATCTCCAATTTGCAAATTTTTATTTCCTCTATGGTAAGGACACACGTAAGCTCCACTAGGCGAAAACACAGTTCTCATATGTGCAGTCATGCATTGCGAATATTCTTTTTGTTGAATTTTTTCTCCATCTAGAACTTTGCTCAGTGTATAAGGTGAAATGACTTTAAAGCTATCATCTTGCAGTGGTAAACACATCTCAAGTTGCGATTTAATTATGTTTGTTAAATTAGATGTGTCATTTAAAAAGTGAAATGGATCAAAAGATGGTTTTACCTCAAAATAATCACATCCTATGTCTTTTGCTAAAATAGCAGCTTTATAAATATCTGTTGCGTTTGTTTCTACTTGATTTCTTCCATCTGCAACATTTCTTTTATCAGGATCTTGCTTTTCTAAAACTAAAAATGAATAACCTAATTTTGTCTTTTTAACTTTAGCTAAACTTTTAATTCCATCTATGACTTTATTAAATTGAGACTTGCCACTTATATGAGGTCTATATTGTTGAAATACTTCCTCACATCCCGCATCTACAGAAATTCTTACCCATTTAGTTCTATACGCCAATGAATCAAAATACTTATTTATTAAAGTACCATTAGATGTAACACCGACATGAATGTCATTCTCATAAAAATAATCCACAATTGTACCAAATTCAGGATGAGCCATAGGCTCACCTCCTCCAATTAATACAACTGCTTTCACACCTAAATCCTTAAACTCTCTTGCCATTTCTTTAATTCTATCTCTTTTAAATCCCCCTTGGTTTAATAAACTTGCACTGATACAACCATGGCAAGCTAAATTACAAGCTGTGGTTGGATCTAATTCAATTACCCATGGTCTAGATTCTTTTTTATCTAAGAACTCTTCAAATCGATCAAGAAATGAAGACTGAAGAACTTTATCTGATAGTGATAATGCTTTTTCTTTTTTAGTCATTTCCTGAAGTTAATACATTAAAAACTATTGATAAACAAATATTATTCCGCATTTAGGCTAAATAAAAAGTCGTGATGGCTCAGTTTTTCAATTAATTTATAGTTATGTTTATCAAGAAAATTTGATATTTTTTCAATATCTCTACTTTCAACCAAAATATATTTAAATTGATAATTAGTATAATCAATACCTTTAAGTACTTCTATTTCTGCACCCTCAACATCTATACTTAAGAAATCGATTTTTTTTGGAGAAACAGATTCGATTAATATTGCGTTTAATGTTTTCGCTTTAGCGTAAAATTCTATAACCTCTTCCTCAAAATTTTTCCTGATAGTATTACTATGATTTGCATGAGAAAATTTATCATTAATATCGCTTTCCAGGTTTGTGGGTATTGTCATTAGATTTGAATATAGTAATTTTACATATTTTTCCTTAAATTCAAATGATGTACATGCATTACAAAAATATTTATTTTTATTTGATCTATTTTTTTTACATTTTATATAATTATGAATTACAGGCTCTATAAGAATACCATTCCATTTGTTATTTTTTTCAAAATAATATGTATTAGATTGAGATACTCCATCGTTCGCGCCAAGTTCGATAAAATAACCTTCATTATAGTTTAAATATTTTTTTAGCTTTTTATCTAAGGAATTTAATCCGAAATACTTTTTTTCTTTTTTAAGCTTTTTTAACAACTTCCAAATAATTGGTGGAATTACTTGTTTTATTAAAAAAATTATATTCACTATATTAGTTTATATTTATTAACTATTTTTTCAAAAGAATCAAAATCAACTAAATTTCCTTGATCTAGATATATAATTTTATCACAATTTCTTAATGCATTTAAATTATGTGCAATTATAAAAACTGTTATATCTTTTAATGAAAGTATTTGCTTGACGATTTCTCTTTCATTTTCCTGATCTAGTGAATTTGTAGCTTCATCTAAAATTAAAATTTTCGAGTCTCTGTAGAATGCTCTTGCTATTCCAATTCTTTGCCTTTGACCTCCAGAAAAAGAAATGCCTCTATTACCAACATTAGTTTCAATTTTATCAGGAAGTTTTTCAATAAATTCAGCTGCATTAGACATTAATAAAGCTTTTTTAATTAAGCGCGTTTGAATATTATTTTCTTCAATTCCTAATGCAATATTATTTTTAATTGTATCGTTTAAAAGATAAATATCTTGAGGAATGTAACCTAAAATATTGTACCACTCGTTTAATGACTGAAAAATATTTTTTTTATCTAGTAAAATGTTTCCGTCTGTAGGTTTAAGGAGTCCCAAAATAATATTAATAAGAGTAGATTTTCCAGATCCCGATTGACCTACAATTCCTATTTTTTCTCCTTTATGAACTTTAAAATTAATATTCTTTAAAACTTTGGTCTTATTATCATAGCTAAAACTTAAGCTATCTATTTCAAGAATTTCAAAATTTTTGTTGATGAAATTTTTATTCTGAGTTTCATGATTATCAAATAATTTTTTGTTATTCTCTATTTCATTGAGTTCATTGATAACTACATCTACAGAAATCTTATTAAAATTAATTCCTGACAATGAATTTGATATACTTTTAAAAGCAGGTATTAATCTTATGGAAGAAACTGCCAAGAATGCAATAAATGGCAAAGCTGTATCTAGACTATTTGAGAAAAAAGTAGAATAAAAAATTATCATAGTAATAACAATTAATATGAATATTTCTAAAAAAGGTCTTGGTATCATATTTATGATTGAGCTGATAATTTTTTGTTTTGCCATTAAATTTAATTGATCATTAAATATATTTATAAAAAACTTCTCTTTTTTTAATATTTTTGCATCTTTTATAATGTCAAAGCTTTGATGAATAACTTTTAAATTATCAGCTCTTGCCTCTTGCAATATCTTACCTTTGGCAATTAGATACTTCTTAAACATTCCATAAAAAATTAAGGTAAAAATAATTATAAATAGAATGAGCATGCTTGAAATTATTGGATCAATTAAAATTAAAGTTATGCAAATAACTAATACTGTAAAAACATCTCTAAAGAGTAAAACAAATATTTCCAATACCGTACATGCTCCATGTACTTCGTTTGTCATTATTGAACTTAAATAAGAAGGATTCTTTTTTAAAAAATATTTATACGGACTATGAATATATAATTGAAAAAAATTACCTGATATAGAATTAAAGATATCTATCCTCAATTTAGTCTGTAAGTAATTCATACTCATAAGAAATAAATTCTTTAGTATAAAAAAGATAATAAGACCTAAAAAACTATAAAAAATAAAACTTTCAAACTCTAAAAAACCAGTCAAAAAGGAAAGGTTTTTCTTTTCCAAAAAAATTATCAACTTATTTTTATCTAATAAATTTATAGCTAAAATAGGTATTATTCCTAAGCCAATCACTTCAAGTATAGATCCTATCTGATTACCAATTAATATCAGTATTGTGTTTGTTTTCTGTTTTTTTGAGATAAGAGAAAAACATTTTTTGAAAAGTTTAAACATGTACTATTATTTAATTGAAATTAAATCTTCTTTTAGCAATTTATCTATTATAATTAAAAGTTCATCACTTTTAACCTCAATAGAATTAGATAATTCAATTAGATCTTTTTTTCCATCAGCAAATGATAAACAATTAATTAACTTTCTAACATTCATCCAAGATTGTTCATTTGGCCACTTGCTTATATTTGGATATAAGCCTCTTTTTCCAAGTTGTGGTTCGCATACAGTTTTGGTATGAAATTTATAGTTATTTTCTAATAATTTAATTACATTGAGGTATATATTAAAAGCTCCCTGAAAACCTTCCTTTGATATTAATTTCATATTATCTAATGATGTATGATATTCTTTATAATTTCCATACTTAGTTCTTAAAATGCTTGCTACTGGAAGATCAACATTTGGTGAACAATATCTTCTTTCGTCGCTGCCACTATCTAAAAATGAATATTCTTTGTATTTTTTTGTAAAATTTTTTAAAATATATCTTGCGGCTTTATCGGATAAAGTATCTCCATGTCTTGAAGGTATAAATGAAAAATTTTTATTATCACCAACACAACTTAATACATAACCTGCTTTTACATATTTTTTTAAATTAATTAAGTTTTTACATATATAAGCGATTGCACCAATATTTTCTGGATGAAATACAATCCTGTATGAATATCTTCTATTTTTTAATGAATTTAGAAAGCTTGATATAAAGGTTAGTAATGCTGGACCTGATACTTCATTATTTGCAAGTGAAGGATGACAAATATATGTTGAGAGTAATATTTCATCTTTAGTAGAACCTGCTATTAAAAGTTCTCCATAAGTTAAAGATCCTTTGGAAAATTTCGAGTCAATAAAAACCTCATATTTACCTTGTTTTAATTTTTTAAATTGATTGTAGCTCAAACAAAACCCCCAATTTGATTTGTAATAACTAACTACATATGGAATTGCATTTGGAAGACTTTTTTTAAAATGCAAATGTTTTTTTAGCTCGTCTAAGTTTATTTTTTTCTTAATAGGTATTGAATATCCTACTAAATGAAGGTTATTTTTTTTAAAATCTAAAATTTTCTTACCTTTAGGATCAATTATATATGCCTCCTTTACATTCCATTCGAGTGGAATTTGCCAATCTGCAACTTTAGTAAGACTTGGAATTTCTCTTATTTTCAAATCTGGTAAAATTTTTTTTATTATTTTTAATGTTTGCCTATTTCCATTTCCTGTAATGCTTCTGTTAATTGGAAATATTTTATTTGCAAATTCATAGATTTTTTTTCCAGAATTAGGAATTGTAAAGTTATTAAGCATATATTTTTTCATAAAAATTAATTTAGTTCTCTTAAAATTTTTTTAACTATTTTGTTATTTTTATTAGTTATCATTTTATTTAAAATTACCTTTTTTGGTTGTTTTTAAATTTTTAGTTTACTAATTTTATTTAACTGAATATTTAAATCTTTATCATTATTGCATACTTTAATACCTTTAACATTTTTGAAATAATTTTTTTTTTTTTTAATTTTAAATATTTCACTTAATTGAAGGCTAATTGATGGCAAACCACAAAGATATGACTCATATAGCATCATTGAACTTATACCAAAAACAGCATCTTTTTCTAAGTAGCTTTCATAATTAAATATTTTTTTATCGTTTATTAACGAGATTTGATTATTTTTATTCATTTCTTTTATTTCATAAAATTTCATATTATCTAGTGGATGAAATCTTATAGTTAAATTAATTTTAATTTTATATTTTTTGCTAAATTCATCGAGAATATTTAAAAATTTTTTAATGATATTTTTTTGATTAAATATAATTTCACTACCGTCTCTCACATGATTTTTTCCTTGTTTTTCATAAGGCGTTGAAATATATAAAAAATTTAATGTTTTACTTTTTCTTTTGAATTTTGAATTTTTAAAATATTTTTCAATATTAAAGTTTATTTGTGGATAGTTAGAGATAAATACATTTGAAGATTTTGCTTTACTTCTTAAAATTTTGTATATCTCCTTATTAGGAACTCCAATATTATTTGGAAAAATATTAAATATTTTATCTTTTTCCTTAAATTGAAAACGCCTAAGTGGATAACTCCAAGAGTCCATTATTGTAAAATTTTTTATATTACTTAATTTTGAGGATCTCAAAAAGTCAATTTCAAATTTATTATTGCCATTATTTCCACAAAAAACAAGATTTGGTGATAAAGTATTTAAAATATTTCGACATTTATTGATAGACGTTGACTTCAAATAAATTTTCTTAATTTTAAATTTATTTAGAAGTTTATTGTTTTTGATTTGATTTGAATACAAGAGAATAATTTTTATTTTTTTTTTTTTTATTTTTTCAATTATTGGAAATGCAACTGACAACCCTCCAGCTGAATTAATTGTAAAACATAATTTTTTCATAAAAAATTAAAGAGAGTCTAAATTGTCCCAAACTTTTTTAAAGGCTTTTACAATTTTATTAATTTTAATTTTATTAAATGTGAGTAAACTAATAGGAATATTAATATAGTTATTTCTTAATATATTTTCTGCATTTGGACATGTTGTTTTTGAATTATAATTAATTTTGTTATATTTGCCGTCCAACCGCCAAGGGAAATTATTTTTTCCAAATGCAATTTTTTTTTTGAATACTGGTAATTTATGAATTAAAGTTAAATCTCCACTTATCCAAGGAACTCCTTCACTTTTAAGAGCATTTAAAATTTTAACTTTTGAAACTTTTAGTATTTTTGGATCAACTTTCATTGGAAATGCATAATAACTATGTGTAATTTGCTTTGGTACTGTTGGCAGACTTAGTCCTTTTAGATTTTTTAGTCCTTTAATTAATTGACTTGCCCAAATTTGTTTTTCTTTAACTAAATAATTTAATTTTTTTAATTGCTCAATTCCAATTGCTGCCTCAATTTCTCCTAATCTATAATTTCTTCCAATTAATCCTGAGATATTTTTTACTTTAAACTTATCTACTACCGCCTCCGCGTGATTTCTAATCATTTGAAGTCTAAAAGCTAGCTTGGAATCATTGGTCACTAATATACCTCCTTCACCAGTGTGAATTGTTTTATGATAATTAAGACTATAACCACCAATGTCAGCTAGTGTACCTGCATATTTTCCATAATATTTTGCACCTATTGCTTGAGCTGTATCAGAGATAGTTTTTAAATTATATTTTTTTGCAATTTTAAGGATATTTTTCATGTCTGCTGGTCTACCAAAGTAATCAACTGCCATTATTGCACGGGTTCGTTTTGTAATTTTTTTTTCAATTGATTTTGGACAAATGTTGAAAGTATTTGGATCGATATCTGCAAATACAGGTATTAAATTCCATTGAAGAATTGCTGAAGCACAAGCGCACATTGTCATTGTTGGAAGTATAACTTCATCGCCAGGATTTAGATCTAAAGCACCAATAGCGCAACTTAATCCAGAAGACCAAGAATTAACTGTAATTACATATTTAACACCAAAATATTTTGATAAATTTTTTTCAAATTTTTTAACATATTTACCTCCATAAAATTCATCAGACGGTTCACCTAAAAAAGAAGATAGTTTACCAGATTTTACTACTTTAATTGCGGCTTTTAGTTCTTCTTTTCCAATTGTGTTATAAGTTTTAATTTTATCATTGAAACTCTTAGGTCCTCCAAAAATTGCTAATTTTTCTTTATTCATTTTTTTTTTAATAAAAGATTGCACAATTTTAAGTTAAAAATTGAATCATTTAAATTTCTACTATCATATTTTTTACTCATAATTTTTAAAAATTCATCATATACAAATTTTAAATTCATATTTTTCTTATAACTAATTTTTTGACCTAAAACTAAATTTTTCTCCTTAACTATAATTTTATTATTAATAATTTTAAATATCTTAATATCTTTGTCATCCTCATAAGTAATAATATTAGAATTAGTTTGTAACTCAAATTTGCCTATTTCATATTTCGATTTAGGGGATGAAAATAGATAAATTTTGAAGTTATTATACACAAACATTAGGTTTGGACTTTTATTTATTTTTGAGTCTAAAATTTCAAAGTAAGCTGGTTTTCCAAAAAAATATAATATTAAATCTATAAAATGACATCCTCCATATTTCAAATTTTCTTTATACCAAAAATAACCGTTAGAAACTTTTCCTAATTTAAATTTGTCTAATTTTTTTTTCAATTTTATAATCGCTGGATTGTAGCGCCTTAAAAAATTTACGATTACTTTTATTTTTTTTTTTTTTCGACAATTCAAATATTTTTTTAGCATCTGAGTTTTCTACTGAAATTGGTTTTTCACATATTATATTTTTTATGTTCATATTGGCTAAAGATTTAAAAATTTTATATTGAAATTTTGGAGGAGTAGAAATAACTGCTAAATCAATTTTCATGTCATTACAATCTTTTACTGACTTAAAAGCTTTTACTTTATATATACTTTGAAATATATTTCTTTTTTTTTTGTTTATATCCACAGCACCTACTAATTTAAAATTTATATTTTTTTTTATAGCTTTGGTATGAGATAAAATTTTTGAACCTAGGATTAAATTTTTATCATATTCAAATCCTATTTTCCCTAGTCCAACAACCAATGTATTAATCTTTTTCAATTTGTTTTTAAGTAATTAATAATTTCTTCACAATTAAAAAAATAGTTATTTTGTCCAAAATGTTGGATTATTTTTTTTATATTTTTAAAATCTTTCAAAGTATCTAACTCTATTCTGAATTTTGGATAATGTAAATTCGTAGGGGCATTTAAATAAAGGTGTTTATATTTTTTTTTGTTTTCGATAATTTCAAGTGTAACATGCTCTCTATGTAAATTACTTTTAGTAGATTTGTAGGATTTTTTCAGTATTTTTGTAAAATAAACTTGGCAATTCATTCCGCCTGGGTAACTTGGTATGAATGCATTATTTAAATATTCGCAATCATTATTTTCAAAAGATAAAATACACTGATCTATAATATTTGGATCTATTAGAGGACAATCCGCTGTAATGCTAACTATAATATCTGTTTTATTTTTTTCTGCTGCCATTAAAACTCTCTGCATAACATTTTCCTCACTGCCTCTAAAACATTTTATTTTATGTTTTTTTGAAATATCAAACAAAATGTCATCAACTTTTGTATTTGTTGTAGCTAATATTATATCATTAGCATACTTAACTTTTTTAAGTCTAATAATTAAATATTCAATGATATATTTATTATAAACTTTGTAACAATGTTTTCCTGGTAGCCTTGTAGAATTCATTCTCGCTTCTATAATTATTGATTTTTTCATAATTTATTTATCACCCTTTCGCCTAACATTTTTATTAATTTTTAAGAGTGATTTATTTTTAAATAAAAAACTTAAAATTTGTTTACACGTAAAATCTTTATTTTTTTTTTTCCAAAAATATTTTACAATTTTATCAATTAATATGAGATCTCTTCTATCATCTAAAGTGAGGCCAATTTTTGGAAAATATTCATTAGGAGGTGCGATTATATTTATTATTTTATTTTTTTTAACATTTCTTCGCATATTTAAAGTAACATGCTCAAACTCTTTAGGAATTACAGTTTTTTTGTAACATTCTATTAAAGTAGATTTTTTAAATATCTGCGCATCCATTCCATCTGGGAACGATCTTATATTTGCATTAGTTACAAAATCTACATTATTAGACTCAAATACTCTTATGCATTGATCTACAAGGTTAAAATCTATTAAAGGACAGTCCCCTGTAATTAAAATTATGTTTTTTGTATTAAAGAAATTTGCAGTTTTAATTACTCTGTGTGTAACATCATCTTTTGGACCCCTATAATAACTAATTTTATTTTTTTTTAGAAAATTAACTAGAACATCATCTGATAAACAAGTTGTTGTGGCAACTACAATTTTATCAATTAACTTCGATTTATTTAATCTATCGTATAAAATTTTTATGGAAGGTACTTTTTGTATTTTTTTCATTGCCTTCCCAGGCAATCTATTAGAAGACATTCTTGCTGTGATTACCGCTAAATTTTTCATTTATTTAATTCTTAATAACCTCAATATATCTGTGAATATTAAACTAGCTAAAATTATGAAAATCTTTAAGTTTGCTTTAAAGGATCCTCCATATCTAGAAAGTCCAAATCTATTTACTTCCTTTATTTCAAAATCTGCAATTTGTAATTTATTTCTTTTACAATTCAAAAGTACTCTTGTCCCAATCATATTATTTGGATTTAAAATTTCAAAATTTTTACAATCTTTAAGGCTATAACCTTTTAATCCACATAATGGATCAGAAATATCATAGAATGTTTTAGTATACATTGAGTATATTTTTTCTGATAATCTAGGTAATAATTTTCTGTTCCCTTTTACAATGGAATTACCTTTTAGTAGTAAATCAATTATTTTTTTTGCATCTTCTAAATGATGTTGTCCATCTGCATCAATAGTTATTGCAAAATTCATGTCTAGTTCATATGCTTTTTTAAATCCTGTATTTAATGAAAAATCATATCCCATGTTATTTTCATGTCTAATACAAATAACATCTAAATTTGAAATAATTTCTGAGGTTCGGTCGGTTGAACAATCATCTATGACTATTATTTTTACATTTCCAAGACTTTTAATTTCATTTATTACTGTCGAAATTGTATCTTCTTCATTGAACACTGGCACAATAAAGCAAATTTTTTCATCACTCATAAAATTTTACTAAAATAATTTGTCAATAACTCTTTAGGACCAAATCCTTTTTTAAATTTAATTATATTATTAAATTTTTCATCATTTAAGTTATTTTCATCATATGATCCAAGATCAAGGAATTTGACACCAGTTTCTTTTAAATTTATTATAGACTCCCACAGTAAAAAGTGACCGACTGATCTTGATTTATCTTTTTCTATTTCTGTATTATTTGCAGCAGCAGAATAACTACAATAATATTTGTTCAGATTAAAAGCCATTCCGCCTAATAGTTTTTGATTTTGATAAGCTAATGACAAAAGTAGTTCTCTATTTTTAATAGCATTTTCTTTAATTTTTATAGCTTCGTCATCTAATTCTTTGCCTCCTCTAGATAAGGCTGAATTATATAAATTTATCCATTCTTCATAGTTTTTTTTATTAAAATTGTTTTGTGTTAAAAATAATATCTTATTTTTTTTTTTCTCTTTATTAATTAAAGATTTATAACTTTTTCTTATATTCTTTTTTAAAATCTCTTTTGATTTATCAAGATTAATAAATAGAGAATAGTTTTTTTTATTTTTGAAGTTATTTTGTGTTAGGAAGTTTATACTTTTAATTCTATTTTCATGATCTTTAATTAGTGGAATTAATCTAAAATGAATATTTGAGACATTTGATAAATTACAATTTTTTTCCAACGCTTCTAAAAATCCCTGCTCTAAAACTTCTTTATCAGTGAACTCGATATAATCTGTATTATTTAGCCCACAATCATTATTAACTTTTATTAATTTAAATTCATGTTTATTAAAGAAAAAACTTATATAATCAGCTTTTTCTGACTTTATCAGAAATTCATTTGTTGATTTAGATTTTGAATCCATTTAAGATTTTAGATCAAATCCTTTAACCTTATTATAGAATTTTTTTTAATTTCTCTTTTAGTTTTTTTTCCTATTAATTTTTGATACTGATAAGGTTCTAGACTATTTTTAGGGCATGGCCTGAGATAAATTAAATCTCTTTTTTTAATTATATGATTTTTTTTAAGAAAATTTTTTGAATGAATTGATCTTCTTTGAACAATAGCTGTATCTATTTCGTTAAATTCAATTTTTTTAATTTTATTTCCTAATGAACGTTCTAGTTCTCTGGATGCTTGAATCATATCTTTCCAAGTTTTGGGGTTCATGGAAAATTTATGATCGGGACCTTTTAAGTTATTATCAAGAGTAAAATGTTTTTCTATGATTCTTGCTCCTAATGTGATTGCTCCTAGTACTGTTGCATGACCAAAAGTATGATCACTTAAACCCAATATTGCTTTTGGAAATAACTTTTTGTAAGTTTTTAGTACATTCAAATTTATATAATCATAGTTATTAAGATTAGCAGTATAATTTGTATTACATTGCATTATTGCAATTTTTTTATTTATTTTCGTTGCCTCTTTATATGCTTGTTTAACTTCACGAATAGTTGAAGCTCCTGTTGCTATAATGTATGGCTTACCCTTAGAAGCTATATATTTTATAATTTCTAACCAAGTAATATCACCAGAGCCAATTTTGTATGCAGGAATAAATTTATCAACATGGTCAACCAATTCAAAAGAGTAAGGAGATGTAAAAAAGTCTATTTTAACTTTTTTACATTCTTTTTTTAATATAGGTGTCCATTTAAGATTAATTGAGGCTTCTTTGTAAACTTGATAAACACTTTTTTTCCATTTTGACTGATGAGATAATTGTTTATTAAAACTTCTAAATGTATGATCACTTACAATTGTATCTGCATTGAAATGTTGAAACTTAGCTGCATCAGCCCCTGCTTTTTTTGCTTCTCTAATTAGTTGAATTGCTTTCTTTAAACTTCCATCATGATTTGCTGCTATATCAGCTATAAAATAAGTGGGATGACTTTCTCCAATTTTCCTATTATTTATTTTAAACATATTGCTCATTAATTAATTTTATATTCAAAAGCTATTTTTTTTATCTCATTATCTAAATTCGGAAGATAAATGTTAAACTTTTTTTCAAACTTGTTTACTTTCATTCGCATATCTTTATTTCTTTTAGCAAAAAAGTTAATATCTTTATAAGTAACTTTATTAATTAGTTTTAGGTCTAAATTAAGTTTTTTTGCAAATTTTATTCCAAATTTATACTTAGAAAATCCTATTTTACTACCAATATTATACTTTCCATTAATTCTTCTAATTAAAATAGTGTTTAGTATATCACAAAGTGATTTTATAGATAACGGGCTAAACTGAATATCATCAGCTAAATTAATTACTTTTTTATTTTTTAAATTTTTATATATCCAATCACTAAATGAGTTTCTTTTACTATTTAAAGATTTGCCTGAGAAATTAGTTCTTAATACTATCGAATTTATCTTTTCACATTCTTTCTCAGCTAATAATTTAGTTTTTGTATAAAAATTTTTACAATTATTATTGCTTTCTTTGTTCTTCTTTAAATTATTATAAAATTGGTCAGTTGAAACTTGAATCAAGTAGGTATTTAATTTTTTATTTTTAACTACTTTGCATATATTTCTTACTATTTGATAATTGACTTTTTTTGAAAATAATTTGTTTTTTTCACAATAATCTATATCTGTTATTGCGCTTAAATTAATTATAGCGTCAAATTTACTTTTACTTAAATACTTGTTACAAAAATGAAAATTGGATAAATCATTTTTTTTATTTCTTTTAAATTTTTTTATAGACCATTTTTTTTTTCGGAAATACTTAATTAATCTCAAGCCTAACAGCCCAGATGATCCTGTAATTAATATTTGATTCATTTAATTTAATCTTGAAAAACCAGGCTGACTCACTGGAAAACGTAAATAATATGCAATACTTTTTCCATCAGAAATTTTTTTTATTTGAGAAAAAATCTTTTCTAGTTCTTCAAAATAAATATTTAAATATTTTTCATGTTGAATA
>MDTA01170364.1_pt1 | contig 17518 bp, 18 predicted proteins | sample 811151 | NCBI WGS metagenome assembly MDTA01 (sample SAMN05326648, study PRJNA326480) | marine metagenome | isolation source: seawater | place: Indian Ocean: South | collected 2010
CACCTGAACATGACCCTCCATCAGGACCACCTGGAAGGTCCAGCCCTGGAGCCAACGGAGTCGGAAGGGATTGGTCATGAAGGTCCCTTTCTGCAACGTGCACACCCTATGGCGCTGTCGCCATCGTGCAAGGCCAGGTGTCAGGGAATGCGTTCAGGCTGACGTTTGGATGGGCTTTCTTGCACTCCAGACCCGTGTCATGAAGTGGGTTTCAGCGGTTACGGCCTCGAACCCTGCCTGGATCAGACGGGCATCGATGTCGTCTGCGATGTAGTCGCGGTAATAGGGCTCATGGAAGACACGACGGAAATTTTCCATTGCCACATGGAACTGTGGTGAATCAGCCAGCTGAACGGAATCTGCCAAGACAAAGACGCCGCCAGGCTCCAGCACACGCCAGGCTTCCCTGATGACGTTCTGTCGAGCCTCAGCTGGCAGTTCGTGCAGGAGAAAGACGCATGTTGCAGCCTGCAATCCAGCATCAGCGAAGGGGAGTGTTTCTCCATTGGCGCGAATCAGTTGCACCAGAGGCGCCTGGCCGTTGTTGAGCCAGCGGTTGGCCTGGCGCAGGTAGGCCTCGGAAAGATCGGCGCCGATGAGTTCGGCATGGGGAAGGGCTGCGCGGATCTGATGGAGCGTTCGACCTGTGCCGGTAGCGATGTCGAGCACCCGCAGGGTTGAGGGGCTTCGGTCGGAGAAATGCTTGAGACCTCGCTTCAGGGGGGCCAGCACACGACGCCGCATGGCATCGGCGGTTCCGTTGAACAGAATTTCAACCTGCAGGTCGTACAGACCTGCGGAGTGATCGCTGAGATAACCATCGGTCTGGTGATGGAAATTCTGCAGGTAGTAATCAGGGAAAAGGCTGCTGTCGGTTTCTTTGGGAAGATCGCGCACGTTGCGTTCCTTGCGGCGATTCCACATGGAGGGGAGGTCGAGCCAGACCATGGGATAGCGGCTCGCCCAGTCAAGCCAGGGGGCATCAAAGAGCTGGGATTCCGGGTAGGTGCCCTGCTGGGCCTCGTCCCAGTCCCGTTCTTCCAATTGAGCCATGGAGCTGCGCAAGTCCTTCAGCAGCTCCGGTGGAACGCTCTCCGTGCTGGGGACGGCTTCGGGGGCCAGCAGCTCCATCAGTTTGGTGCTCAGTTCCTTGTGAGCCAGCCCAGCGATGGCTTTTCCCTGCTGCAGGGTCGTGTAAGCCAGCTTGCTGAAGGGCGTGGTCGCCATTCCATCAATGCACCAAGTGGACTATTCCAGCGAATGTCCTTGAAAACCGCGGCATCCCTGATCCACAAAAAAACCCGCCTCCTTGGAGACGGGCCGATGAATGTCAAGTGACGGCGATCAGGCGTCGTAGTACATCGTGAATTCGTGGGGATGAGGGCGCTGACGCAACTGCTGAACCTCTTCGTATTTGAGATCAATCCAGTTGTCGATGAAGTCGTCGCTGAACACGCCACCGGCGGTTAAGAAGCCCCGATCGGCGTTGAGCGCTTCCAGAGCACCATTGAGTGAAGGGGGAACCGTGGCGATCTTGGCCAGCTCCTCAGCAGGCAGTTCAAACAGGTCGCGGTCTTCACCGTCGCCGGGGTCGATCTGATTTCTGATGCCATCCAGACCAGCCATGACCATGGCGCTGAAGGCCAGATACGGGTTGGCCAGGGCATCACCGGATCGGAATTCGAGGCGCTTGGCCTTCGGGCTGGGGCCGGTGAGCGGAATGCGAACTGCGGCGGAGCGATTGCCTTCGGAATACACCAGGTTCACTGGAGCTTCAAATCCTGGCACCAGACGCTTGTAACTGTTGGTGGTGGGGTTGGTGAAGGCCAGGAAGGCGGGAGCGTGCTTGAGGATGCCGCCGATGTACCAGCGGGCCGTCTGGGACAGATTGGCGTAGGTGCCTTCACCAAAGAACAGTGGCTGGCCTCCCTTCCACAGGCTCTGGTGCACGTGCATGCCGGAGCCGTTGTCGTTGAAGACCGGTTTGGGCATGAAGGTGGCTGTTTTGCCGTACTTCTTGGCCACATTGCGCACGACGTACTTGTACGTCATGACGTTGTCTGCGGCTTCAATCAGCTCGGCGAATTTCATGCCGAGCTCGTGCTGTCCGGCACCGGCCACCTCGTGGTGGTGCTTTTCGGTGGGGATCCCCAGCTGGCCCATCAACAGAAGCATCTCCGAACGAATGTCCTGAGCGGTGTCGTTTGGAGCAACGGGGAAGTAACCCTCTTTCAGCTGGATTTTGTAGGCAAGGTTGCCACCCTCTTCAAGGCGTCCCGAGTTCCAGGGAGCTTCGATGGTGTCAACGCTGTAGAAGGCTCCGCCCTCACTGGAGCTGTAGCGGACGTCGTCGAAGAGGAAGAACTCGGGCTCTGGACCGAAAAAGGCGGTGTCGGCCAGACCGGTGGAATTCAGATAGTTGAGGGCGCGCTGGGCCAGAGCACGGGGGCAGCGGTCGTAGGCCTCACCACTGCGCGGCTCCTGAATGGAGCAGATCATGCTCAGGGTTTTGTGGCGGTAAAACGGATCTATCCAGGCTGTTGATGCATCGGGGACCATCGCCATGTCGGAGGCGTTGATCGATTTCCAGCCGCGGATGGAGGATCCGTCAAAGGCAAGACCTTCTGTAAAGGAATCCTCTTCCAGCAGATCAGTACACACCGTCAGGTGCTGCCATTTGCCATGAAGATCGGTGAACTTCAGGTCGATCAGCTCAATGCCTTCGTCCTTGATCTGCCGAAGGACGTCCTGCGGGGTTTTGGCCATGAAGCTTCAGCCGGAAAGGATTGATCAGAACGAACGTACGGAGCCGCTATGCCCTGTTGTGTATCAAGGCGCACACTTTTGCATCTGCCTGCCGTTGCTGCGGGGCCTGCCGTGACTCTCGTAACCGTTTCTGTCAACTTCCCTGAATCACAGGTCTGAAGCGGGTTCTCAGCCTTGAAGCAGTGTTAGCTTCGGCCGGGATTGTCTGGAGACTCCAGAGCATGCGCGATGCCATCGGCGGACTGATCGGTCGCTATGACCAATTGGGACGGTATTTGGACCGCTCGGCGATCGACAGCATTGAAACGTACCTGGATGAGTCATCGCTGCGGATCCAGGCCGTTGAACTGATCAACCGCGAAGCAGCCGAAATCGTGCGCGAGGCCAGTCAGCGACTGTTCCGCGATGAGCCGGAACTGCTGCTTCCCGGTGGGAATGCCTACACCACACGACGGCTCGCCGCCTGTCTGCGGGATATGGACTATTTCCTCCGTTATGCCAGCTACGCCCTCGTTGCCGCCGACAGCACGATCCTGAACGAGCGCGTTCTCAACGGTCTGGACGACACCTACAAAAGCCTCGGCGTGCCCACGGGGCCGACGGTTCGGAGCATCGTCCTGCTGGGAGAGGTGATCGTGGAACGCCTCCAGGCCGCTGGGGTCGAATCATCCCGACTGGGGGTTGTCGTGGAACCGTTTGATCACATGGCCTGCGGTCTCGCTGAAACGAACGTCCGACAGCGCTGAGGGTTCCGTTCGCGTCCGTTGCAATCGGCCTGAAAGGCTTCCTGGCTGGGTCACGACTGCGTAGGCTCCACCGTACGAATGACCATCCAGGCCTTGGCGGTAACGAACTCCTTGCTTCCAGTCGAAGACGCTCATCGCCAGGCGTTCAGCGCGATCAACACACCCGATCGTCTTTTGCTCGGACCGGGACCGTCCAATGCTCACCCGACGGTTCTTCAGGCTCTTTCAAGGACGCCGATCGGTCACCTAGATCCGCTCTACGTGGAGCTGATGGGGGAGGTTCAGGAGTTACTTCGTTACGCCTGGCAGACCGACAACCGACTCACCCTGCCGATGAGTGGCACGGGCAGCGCTGCCATGGAAGCCACCTTGGCCAACACGGTTGAGCCTGGCGACACCGTTCTTGTTGCTGTCAAGGGCTATTTCGGACTGAGACTCGCCGATATGGCCGGTCGTTACCGCGCCACGGTGAAAACCATCGAAAAGCCCTGGGGCGAGTGGTTCTCCCTCGAGGAGCTGGAAGCTGCATTGATCGAACACAAGCCGGCAATCCTGGCTCTTGTGCACGCCGAAACATCGACGGGCGTCTGCCAACCGATGGAGGGCGTGGGCGATCTCTGCCGCAAGCACAACTGCCTTCTGCTCCTCGACACGGTCACGTCCCTGGGGGGTGTTCCTCTGTATATCGATGAGTGGAAAGTTGATCTGGCCTACAGCTGCAGCCAGAAAGGTCTCAGCTGCCCCCCTGGCCTGGGACCGTTCACGATGGGCCCGAGGGCGGAGGACAAGATGACCTCCCGCAGCGGCAAAGTCCCGAACTGGTACCTCGATGTTTCTCTGTTGAACCAGTACTGGGGTAGTGATCGCGTCTACCACCACACGGCTCCTGTGAACATGAATTTCGGCATGCGTGAAGCCCTGCGTCTGCTGGCCGAGGAAGGGTTGGATCAGGCCTGGGCGCGCCACCGGCGCAATGCTGAGCGTCTCTGGAATGGCCTCGAGCGTCAGGGGCTCTCCATGCATGTTCCGGAGGAACGTCGACTTCCCACCCTCACCACCGTTCGGATCCCGGATGGTGTGGATGGCAAGGCCTTCAGCCAACACCTGCTCAACACCCATGGCATCGAAGTGGGTGGTGGCCTGGGCGCCCTCGCTGGCAAGATCTGGCGCATCGGTTTGATGGGCTACAACTCCACACCAGAGAACGTGGATCGCTTGCTCAACCTGTTTGAGACAGAGCTTCCCCGCTTCAGCGGTTCTGTCGCCGCCGCTGCCTGAACCAGCTCTCCAGCTGTTCAGCAGCCTGGTCCTGCATCCATGGGCCCACCACACGCATGTGATGGTGGGCACTCGCGTCTTCGGCAAGATTAAGGCAACCCCCCAGTCCGCCGCGTTTTCTGTCGGATGCTCCGAACACCACGGTTCCCATCCGTGCTTGCACCAGAGCACCGGCGCACATTGGACATGGTTCAAGGGTGACCAGCAGGGTGCAGGGGTTGAAACGCCAGTCGCTGCGGATCGCTGCGGCCTGACTCAGGGCCACCAGTTCCGCATGGCCCAGGGGGTCCTGACAGCGTTCACGTCGGTTCCGTCCGTGGCCGATGCACCGTCCACGCTCATCAAGGATCACCGCTGCCACGGGCACCTCACCGCTGTCGCCGTTGGCGGAGGCTCGCGCCAGCAGAACCTTCATCCACGCCGTCCAGAGCTGTTGTTCCTCCACCCCCTCTGTTGTTCATCGCTGTGAGCACCTTCCCACGAGACGCGAGGATCAGCGCAGTTCCACTGCAGCCGGTGCACGCTTCCACCGATCTCCGGCCCGATCTGGATCGTCTGGCCCCCTTCGCTTCTCCTGACCGCGTTGATCCGGTGTTGCAGGAGTTCCTTCACCGGGCGAGTGATCAGCTCTGCAACTGGATCGGTGCTGCATCCGAGGGGTTGCCGTTGCCGACCGTGCGTCCTCAGCCCGCGGTGGCCCCGACCGCTGCAGGGCTGGAGATGGACCGGTTGCTGAAGGATCTGCAGCTGGTGATGGAGGGTGCCTACCAGCCGTCCCATCCCGGAGCTCTGGCCCATCTGGATCCGCCGCCGCTGACGGCGTCGATCGCTGCCGATCTGATCTGTGCCGGGCTGAACAACAATTTGCTGGCAGAGGAACTTTCACCTGGACTGTCGGACCTCGAACAGCGGCTTTGCAGATGGTTCTGTCAGCGACTGGGGTTGCCGGAACAGAGCGGGGGTGTGCTGGCAAGCGGTGGCACCCTCAGCAATCTGATGGGGTTGGTGGTGGCCCGCACCCATGCGGGAGCGCGCGATGGCGTCATCCTCTGCAGTTGTGACGCCCACGTGTCGCTTCAGAAGGCCGCCACCGTGATGGGATTGCCGAATGAGGCGCTGTTGCGTCTTCCGGTGGACGCCAGTGGCGGTCTGAGCCTGGCCGGACTGAATTCAGTCCTGTCGGACCTGCGGCATGCCGGCCGCCGCTGTCTGGCGGTCGTGGCGACCGCTGGCACCACAGTCCGGGGAGCGGTGGATCCCCTGGACGCGATTGCCCGCATCTGCCGCCGTGAGGAGGTTTGGTTGCATGTGGACGCTGCGATCGGGGGTGTCTTTGCCCTCTGGGAACCCTTGGCGCCCCTGATGGAGGGGCTGCATCGAGCGGACTCGATCACTGTCAATCCGCAGAAGCTGCTGGGTATCACCAAAACCTCGTCCATGCTGCTGTTGCGGGACCGTTCCCTCCTGCGGAAAGCGTTCGCCACAGGGCTGCCATACATGGAATCCCCCTGTGGTGACGATCATGGCGGCGAGGTGGGCCTGCAGGGCACCCGACCGGCTGAGGTGCTCAAGCTCTGGCTCGGTCTGCGGCAGCTCGGCATCGAGGGCATCGGCGCTGTCCTGGAATCCGCCCTCGAGCGCAAAGCGATGTTGAAACAATTGCTGGAGGATGATCGACTGCTCCTGCTGGATGGTGGTCTGCACCTGCTGGCTTTTCGGCCTCGTCAGGATGATCCCGTTGTCTCCGCCCGCTGGACCGAGCAGACGCGCCGGGAACTGATGCGCCAGGGCTTCCTCCTTTCACGCCCTCGTTACGACGGTCATCACTGGTTGAAAGTGGTTCTGGGCAACCCCCACACCACCCGCGCACATCTGATGCAGCTGGCTGGGTTGATCACACAGCAGCTGACCGACTGATCGCAGAATCAGACCACTCTGTGAGGGATGTTCATGGGCGCGAATGAAGCACGTCCGCGCTGGGTGGCGATCGTGACGGGGGCGATTTCGATCGCTATTGCGGTGGTTTACCTCCTGCTGATCGCCGTGCTTGATGCTCGGGGGCCGATGCTTCCTCCCCCTCCCGAGGCCCTGGGTGTGGTGGAAGGGTCGCTGTCGCGTTTCGCTGCAGTGGTTCCACCACCTGACGCATCGCTGCGTCGAGAAATCGCTTGAGCGACGCCTCCCGACGGTTCAGCTCGAAGGCTTCCTGCACCACGGACTGAAGCCCTTCATCCCCCCAGTCCTGGTCCTGCTCGAAGTAGCGGATGAAACTGGCGCCGGCGATGCGGGTGAGCCAGGCCGTGACCACCCCCTGGACGCCACGACCGATCAAAAGTGTTGGCAGGGACACACTCAAAACAGGGCTGATCAAGCTCAGCCCCCCTTTGACGATGCCGAGCCCCGCCAGGGTGCGTCCAACGGACACGGCCAGTTCTCTGGCGCGTTCCTTGGTCATGTCGACGCTGTAGACAGCGGCGATCTCCAACACCATCTGGCCATTCACTGCGGCGGTGCTCAGCAGATCCACGCCTGGTAACGGCGTGGCCGCCACGATGCCGGCTCCGATCCAGCTGTAGCGATCAACGCAGCGCTTCGCCTCGCGGCGTCGCTGGTTGTTGAGCAGTTCCCGACCCCGTTGGTCCAGCTGTCGGCACTGCAGGAGGATGTTGTCGGCGATCAGCTCCTCACCGTCTTCATGCAGGACGGTGGCCAACCGCTGCAGCAGTTCATTGACGTCTGGAGGCGGCTGCAGGGGACGTCCACCCGGCCGCGGAACCGATTGCGGTGCGGCGCTGCAAGCGACGACGTCGGCAGCGGACATCAGTCCATTGCAGCGGTTGCGCAGCAACTGCAGCAAGCGGCGTTCCTCCTCGGCACCGCGAAGATCCCGCTTGTTCAAGACCAGCAGCAAGCGTTTGCCAAGTCCCGCCAGGGACTGCAGCACCGTCATCTCCGAACTGCGCAGGTCACCATCGACCACCACCAGCAGCAGGTCGGCTCGAACCGCTTGCTGGCGAGCGCGTTCTTCACGACTGAGGCCAGCATCCCCCGCTTCAAGAATGCCCGGGGTGTCCACCAGGCGCAGACCGCGTTCCAGTCCCTTCAGCCGCAGGCGATAGTTCGGTGTGCTGCGGGTCGATCCCATCGCGGCGCTCACATCACCCACCATGTCCTGAAGCAGGGCACGGATCAGTGATGTTTTGCCGCTCGATCCAGTGCCAAACACCACCACCACAAGATCGCCGCGGGCAAGGTTCTGCTCCACCCGTTCGCGCTCCTGGCGCAGGCTCTCCCGCACAACGCTGTCCTCCAGCCGCTCCAGCAGACGATCAATGCTGATCAGACTGCGGCCGGCGGCATCACGCCGGGTTGTCGGCACCTCCTGCGAGGCATCGCTGCGCCTGCTGGCGGATCGATGCCGAATCTGTCGCCACCAGGGCAGTCCCACCTGCATCACCATGACTGCGATCAATGCAATCCCGAGCAGCAGCAGCGGAGTGATCAGCCAGCCGGGCAGGAAATAACTGAGGTCCCAGAGCAGGGTGCGGATGGCCTGCAGCAGGCCACCCAACACGATCAGTGCCAGCAGGGCAGCGGCCAGGCCCAGCAGCAGTCGGTGGCGTTTCGGGATCACGACGGTGCTTTGCTGCCCCGGCTGTTCCAGAGATCAACAAGAAAACAGAGCACGGCCAGGTTGATGGCGATATCCGCTGGATTGAAGATCGGGAAGTTGATCGGCACAAGGGCAAGAAAGTCGATCACGTGGCCAAGACGCCAGCGATCAATTCCATTTCCCAGGGTGCCTCCCAGCAGACATGCCACGGCCAACCCCTGCCAGAACGGCGTTTTGCGATGCCGTATCACCCAGATCAACAGGCCCGCCGTCACCGCCAGACTCAACAGTCCAAGCCATTGGACGGATCCTCGGAACAAGCTGAAGGCTGCTCCGGTGTTGTGCACGAGCTGGCCGTTGAGCAGGCCAGGCAGCAGTGGAACAACGCGTCCATCGGCGAGCTGGGACGACGCCAGTTGTTTGGACGCCTGATCAATGATCACCACCAGGCCAGCGACCCCCAGCAGTGGGGCGCGTCGAAGGGTTGAGCCGTTCATTCCTTGATCACCAGACACCAGCGCAGGATCACAGCGATGAGGGCTGTTGCTGCACACAGCGCGAGTTGCGCTGGCATGGGGCCGAGCCCATAAACCAGGACGAGATCGGTCAGGGCCTGATCCCAACGTCCCAGCAGTGCGCCAAGACAAAGATTGACAAGTCCACAGAGCTGCAGTGTCACCAATCCAGCGACCGCCGCGCCAGCCTGGGAGGTGAGATCACCCATGCCTTGCTGCTGGGAGAGCCGCCCCGTCAGCCAGGCGGCGGGAATGAACCCGGCCAGGTAACCGAATCCAGGCTCCAGGACGTAGGTGAGCCCCCCTCCGCTGTGGAACACCGGCAGATCCAACAGCCCGAGGCTGAGGTATGCCACGGCGGCGATCATCCCGGCACGGGGACCACTGACGAGTGCGCAGAGCAGAAGTGCCGGCACCTGCCAGGTCGCCGGTAGATCCATCAGCTGCAGAGGTGTTGAGGGAATCAGCAGGGCAGAGGGCAGCAGGCCGCCGATCAGGATCAAGAGCAATCCGGCCAGGGCTCCACTCCAGGTGGCGAGAGCTTTCACGCCGGCAGTTCAACTGAGCGCATCCTGCTTGAGAATGCAGGTCCTGCCCAGATCCCATGTCCGTTTCCATCGGCGATCGTCTGCGTCTGATCACGGCTCAGACCTATCTCAAAACCGCTGATCCAATGCCGATGCTGCGTCCGCCGGATCTGGTGCCGGTTGGGGAAATCGGGGAAGTTGTCGCTCTCCACCCCCTCGAGACCGTTGCGATTCGCTTCCGGCGGGGCGCGTTCCTGATCCCTCTCACTCAGCTGGAGCCCGCAGCTTCTGAGGACTGAAGCTGCTGCCAGCGGCGTTCCAGCCGCTTGAGCGCCTCAGCTGGACCACAAAGACTGACGTGGGGACGTTGCAGCCAGCGTTGCGCTGCCTCCATGAGCTGCGCAGCCTGCAGCGACTCCATGCGATCCAGGCAACGATGGTCATGGTCATCGCTCAAGCACAGGCTGCGTCGATGAGCAGCCCGTTCAGCGCGTTGGGAACAGGTCTGGCGGCCATGGGCGAGCTGGCCGCGGAATTTGGCTCGCGCCAAGTCCAGGTCTGTTTCGCTGAGGGGTTGACTGCTGAGCTCATGCCAGCACTGGTGCAGCAGGGAGAGGGTCAATTCAGCCCGTTCGGCGCTGCTCGAGGCATGCAGCACGAATGGAGCCGCGCCCGCCCGTGTCGGGTGGTGAGCGCCGACGTCGTAGGCCACACCATGGTCTTCCCGCAGCCGGCGGAACAGCAGGCTCGACATGCCTGAGCCCAGATGGCACTGGAGCAGCCGCAGAGCCAGGTCATCCGGATGCCCATGGGAACAGCAGGGTTGACCCAGCATCAGCACCACCTGTTCGGTATCGATGGACTGCGTGATCACATCGCCATCTGGGCTGGGGGTCCACTGCAGCGGTGGAGGGGGCGGCCCCTCTGTCGTGTCCGGCCATACCTTGTCTGTCCGCTTCTGCAGCGTGTCCTCCAGAGAGGTTGGCCAGGTTCCGCTGATGGCCAGCACGGAGCGTCCTGTTGTCAGTTGTCTGGCCATGGCCTGGAGCTCGCTCGCATCCAGCTGTTGCAGGTCGTCGCATACGCCGAGCGGGTCATGGCCATAACCCGTGCTGCCATACACCAGCTGCCGCCATTGATCGATCGCCAGTTGGAAGGGGTCCTCCCGTTGCCGTTGCAGTGCCTGCAGGCTCAGGGAACGTTCCAGTTCCAGTTGTTCAGTCGCCAGATGGGGGTCAGTGACCATCCAGTCGAGCAAGGGCATCAGGTCCTGGGCGTCTTCGCTCGTGCAGCGCAGACTGATCAGCAAGCCGTCTTCGTGGGCGTCGCTGCGCAATCCGGCACCACGCCCTTCCACCAGATCCGCCAGCTGACGGTGGTCGAAGGGGCCGCAGCCGCGGCTGAGGGTGGCCGCCAGCAATTGATGCGCACCACGTCGGCCGATGCCATCCGTGGCACTGCCCCAGGGCAGCAGCAATTTCGCTGCCATCACCCCAGGGGTGGTGATGCGATCAACAATCAGGTCCGGGATGGCCATCAGTGACGTCCCGCCGGGGTGGCAATGAGGGTGCAGGCCCGATCCGGCTCCAGCAGTGGCATCAGTTCGGCGGACAAGCGCTCTTCACTCCACCCCTGCAGATGCTGCAGGGGTTGCAGGAGTTCCTGCGGCCGGTTCCACAGTGTTTGGCTGGCCGCCTGGGCTGCCACCTGCCCCACCGATTCCAGGCTGTAGCGCAACCCGTTGCCGACGAGTTGGCGACCCCGTGCCAGTTCGGCCGCTGAAAACCGCTCGGCCTGTTCCAGCTGTTCGTGCACCACCGCTTCCACCTGTTCCAGATCGTCGGGCTCACAGCTGATCTCAAGGGTCATCAGGCAGCCCTGTTCCAGAACACTGAGGTCCATGTCCACACTTTCAGCGATGCGAAGCTCCTCGCGCAGCTGGGCGACAAGGCGGCTGCGTCGCCCTTCCCCTAAGAGTGTTGTGGCCAGATCGGCGCCCATCACCCAGTCCTGATCATCGGCGGTGGATCCGCGCCAGAGCATCAGCAGGCGGGCTGATTCCAGACGCGCCAGTTCCAGGGTGTGGCGTCCTGGCTGCAGCCTGAGTGCTTTCGGTTCCGTGGGCGTGGACGGATCTGGCGGCAGCTGCGCCAGGGCTGAGCTCTCGATCGTTGCTCTCAGCGCCCTGGCTTTCGGCCCACTGATGGCCAGGCAGCAGTGCTGGCCTCGGTAGCGGCGTTGATGGAACGTGCGCATGGCCTCGGGTTCCATCGCCAGAAGGCTGGAGCGCTTCCCGAGGATGGGGCGTCCGTAGGGATGGTCCGGACAGCCCTGTTTCAGCAGCTGCTGCAGCACCTGCTCATCCGGTTGATCGGCGTATTGGGCCATCTCCTCCAGCACCACCTCCCGCTCCAGACGAAAGGATTCCTGCTCCAGGGCTGGGTGCAAGACCAGATCCAGCAGGAGATCCAGAGCCTGCTGACTCTGGTCGGGCGGGATCAGTACGTGGAAATGGACGTCATCAAAGCCGGTGGCGGCATTGCTGCTTCCCCCCAGGGCCTCGATGGCCAGATCGAAGGCACCGGCCTCGAGCCGATCGCTTCCCTTGAACACCATGTGCTCCAGGAAGTGAGCCATCCCTTCCTCTCCCGCCATCTCCGTGAAGCTTCCGGCTCGACACCAGAGATCCAGGCAGGTGAGCGGCGCTTCGGGCATCTCCGCCGCTACGCAGCGGACGCCGTTGGGGAGGGTCCAGTGGTCCAGCGTCGGACCGTGCAACAGGCTGGTCAGAACTGCGTGGCAAAGTTCCATTCTGTTATCCCCGGCTTGATGCAGTCCCCGCCGTCCGATTCTTCAGCGACGGTTCCCCCCCTGATTCCCTCCCTGGCCGAGACGATCCGGGGGGCCTGGTTTGGCCTGCCAGAGCTGAAACCGCTGGAGACCGAGAGCGATTTCACGAGTATCGATGGGCAACTGGAAGGCGATGATCTGCTCATCCGCAACGAGCTTCTCTGCTGCCGCGGTATCCGCAAGATCCACCTGGAGCTGGCCCGCCTTGGTCGGAACCTGCAGATCCTTCACTGCGTCTGGTTCCCAGACCCTTGCTTTGATCTGCCGATCTTCGGTGCCGACATCGTGGCCGGTCCGGCCGGGGTCTCCGCTGCGATCGTGGATCTCTCGCCGGTGACCGAGGCGCTGCCGTTGGGCATCGAATCCGCCCTGGTGGACACACCCTGTCCGGCGTTCCGCCAGGTGCGTGATCTGCCGGGGTGGGGCACGATTTTTTCCCCTCACGTTTGTTTCATCCGACCGGATGGTGCCGAGGAAGAGGCGCTGTTCCGGTCTCGGGTTGAAGACGTCCTGACAATCCTGCGAACGGCTGTGCTCCAGACAGCCAGCGAACCGACAACGGCGGCTTCTACGATCCGCCGTTATGAGGGACAACTGAACTATTGCCTCCAGCAGAAGCGCAACGACAAGACCCGCCGGGTGCTGGAAAAAGCCTTCGACGCTTCCTGGGCCGATCGTTATATCGAGGAGTTGCTGTTCGACGACCCCTCGCCACTGGTCTGAGCCGCTGCTGGCATTGCTCCCGTTGGATCGGCCTCTGCGGTTTAGCGCTCGTTCTGATCAGCTGTGGTGGTGGTCAGGACGAGGCTGACGCACCCGAGAATCCTCCAGTTGCCGAAGCAGGCGCGATCGCTGCTCGTCCTGAAGCGGTCGCTGCCCTGGGGCAGCTGGAACCGGCTGGCGATGTCCGTCGGTTGGCGGCTCCGACGGCGGGGGTTGCAGGGACACCCCGGATCCAACAACTCCTTGTGGACGAGGGAGCTGAGGTTCAACGGGGCCAGGTGCTGGCCCGCTTCGACACCAAAGCCGGCCTGGAGGCTGAACTGGCTGAGGTCGAGGCTGATCTGGCGAGTCTCGAAGACGAGATTGCCCTGCAGAAGCTGGAGGTGTCGCGCTATTCCCGCGGTGCCGATTGGGGTGCTGTTTCGCTGGTTCAACGCGAATCCAGCCGGGAGGATCTGGTTCGTCTTGAGGGTGAACAGGCCCAGGTTCTGGCACGGCGTCAGGGCCTGCTCGTGGATCTTGAAGAAAGCGAGCTCCTCTCTCCCCTGGATGGGCTTGTTCTGGAGATCCACGCGCGTGAGGGGGAACGGCCCGGCAGTGACGGGGTGATGGATGTCGGCGCCAGCCAGCGGATGCAGGCACGGATCGAGGTCTATGAGTCGGACATCGCCCGGATCCGCCTGGATCAGCCGGTGCAGTTGACCAGCGAGAACGGGGGCTTCAGTGGTCAGCTCAGCGGTCGCGTCCTCCAGATCAGTCCCCGGGTGCAGCAGCGCGATGTGCTGTCCACCGATCCCACCGGTGACGCGGATGCCCGTGTGGTGGAGGTGCTGGTGGCTCTCGACGCCGACGATGTCCGTCGGGTTATGCGTCTGGCCGGTCTGAAGGTCATCGCCAGGTTCGAGCCATGAGACACCTCTGGCAGGGACGTCGGATCCCCCTGTCCTGGTTGCTGTTGTCCCGCCAGCCCGTTCGCCTTCTGGTGGCTCTGGCGGGCATCAGCTTCGCCGGGATCCTGATGTTCATGCAGCTTGGGTTTCGCGATGGTCTCTTCGACGCCAGCGTCACGGTGCATCGCTTGTTCGATGCCGATCTGGTGTTGATCAGTCCACGCTCGGCCAGCTCCGTCCGAATGGCGGGCTTCCCCAGGCGCAGGCTGGTGCAGACCCTGGCCGACCCTGCTGTAGAGGGGGTGACCCCGGTTCACTGGGGCCTGATGCTCTGGCGCAATCCGGAAACCCGGCTCAACCGAGCGATCCTGGCGCTGGGCTTCAATCCGGATGATCCCTTTTTCGTGGATCCGAGCCTGTCGAACAAGACCGAAGTGCTCAAGCAGAAGGGCAGGATCCTGTTTGATCAGCTGTCGCGTCCCGAATTCGGTCCCATTGCCGATTGGTACCGGGAGGGTCGCACTGTTGAAACCGAGATCGCCGGCAACCGCATCCGGGTGGAAGGCCTCGTAAGTTTGGGGACGAGCTTCGGCGCTGACGGCAACCTGCTCACCAGCACGGAGACCTTTCTGGATCTCTCTCCTCAGAAGTCCCGCGGGGCGATCGAAGTCGGTCTGATCCGTCTGCGTCCGGGTACGGATCCCCAGGACGTTGTGCAGCGGCTGGCGTCAAGGCTCCCTGCGGACGTCAAAGTCCTCACCAAACAGGGATTCATCGACTTTGAGAAGAACTACTGGAAGAGCGGTACCTCGATCGGGTTCATCTTCACCCTCGGGGCCGCCATGGGCTTCGTGGTGGGTTGCGTGATCGTGTACCAGGTTCTGTACACCGATGTCAGTGACCATCTGCCGGAATACGCCACGTTGATGGCCATGGGCTACCGCCTCAGCCATTTGCTTGGCGTTGTGGTTCGCGAAGGGTTTTATCTGGCTGTGATGGGCTATATCCCGGCCTATATCGCCGGTGAAGGGCTGTACTGGTTCGTCCGCGACGCCACGCGTCTCCCGGTGGGTATGGATGCGTCCAGGGCCCTCACCGTCGGCGGCATGATCCTGGTGATGTGCATGCTGTCTTCGCTGCTGGCGATGCGTCGGCTGGTCGATGCAGACCCGGCGGAGATCTTCTGATGGCTTCCGTTGAGCTTCAGAACCTCAGTCACTCCTTTGGGCGGGGTGAGATGCGTCGGCAGGTGTTGCAGAACATCAGCCTCAGGATCGATCCAGGCGAGGTGGTGCTGCTGACGGGGCCATCCGGTTGTGGAAAGACCACATTGCTGACCCTGATCGGTGCCTTGCGCACGGTTCAGTCCGGTGAGGTCACCGTGCTCGGTCATCGTCTCGACGGTGCCGGTCGGCGTCAGCGGCAGCAGGTGCGCCGTGGCATCGGCATGATTTTTCAGGGCCACAACCTCTTGCGCTGCCTCACGGCGGAACAGAACGTTCAGATGGGGGCCGACCTTCTGACGGGACTCGGCTACCGCGCACGACGGGATGAAGCCCGGCACTGGTTGCGCTCCGTCGGGTTGGAGGACCAGATGGGCAAATTGCCCCACGACCTGTCCGGAGGGCAGAAGCAACGGGTGGCCATCGCCCGCGCACTGGCAGCCCATCCACGGCTGCTGCTGGCGGATGAACCGACGGCTGCCCTGGATGGGGCCACCGGTCGAGAGGTGGTGGAACTGCTGCGGCGACTGGCCCGGGATCAGTCCTGCGCCGTGTTGATGGTGACCCACGATCCACGCATCCTGGATGTGGCGGACCGGTTGCTGCGCATGGAGGATGGCTGCCTTCTGCCGGCTGAGCAGTAGGGTGTGGGGGAATGCCACGTTGTTGAAGCCGGATGGCCAAACGCAGAAATCTCAAGAAGGAAAAGCAGGAACGCAACCGCGCCTACGCGCGCAAGTTCAAGAAGCGCAAGCTGCGCAATGACGGCCGTGGCGAAGGTGCCGGCAATGGTGTGACCGGTACCGCCAACAACGGTGGCGCTGCCGACTGATCGTGCACCACGTTTGATTCATCAGGGGGCTTCATAGCCCCTTTTTTGTTGCTTTTAGGCTGAGCCAATCCCACCGTTCCGGTTGCTGCGATGTTCGTTAGCGTCGTCATTCCGACCTACAACCGCCGACCGATCCTTGAGAAGTGTCTGCTGGCACTGGAGCGGCAGCAGGCGTGTCCGGAGATCGATCGCTACGAGGTCGTGGTGGTTGATGACGGATCCAGCGATGGCACCCCGGATTGGTTGCGAGCGGAGGCGGAACGGTTTCCCCATGTGCGACTGATTGAGCAGTCCCATGGCGGACCCGCTGAGGGGCGCAACCGTGGTGTGGATCACGCCAGTGGGGACGTGATCGTTTTCATCGACAGTGATCTGGTGGTCACTGACAGTTTTCTGGCCTGCCACGCCAACAGCCTTGTCCGCAGCTGGAGTGAACGCGGCGACCGCCTCTGCTTCACCTACGGGGCCGTGGTGAACACGGCCAACTTCGAGCAGCCCACGGCCGAACGCCACAAGCTGCGGGATCTGTCCTGGGCCTATTTCGCGACGGGTAATGTCGCCATCGACAAGGACGTGCTGCAGCGTGCCGGGCTGTTCGACACAGGCTTTCGCCTCTATGGCTGGGAGGACCTTGAACTGGGGGAGCGGTTGCGGCAGATGGGGGTGGAGCTGATCAAGTGCCCTGCCGCCGTGGGGTACCACTGGCATCCAGCCCTCACCCTTGATCAGATCCCGCGATTGATCCAGGTGGAAGGGGAGCGGGCCCGGATGGGACTGGTGTTCTTCCGCAAACATCCAACGCGTCGCGTCCGCTTCATCATTCAATTCACCTGGCTGCATCGCCTGCTCTGGGAGTTGCTCACCCTGGGTGGACTGATCAATGAACACAGCCTCAGACCACTCTTGCGCTGGTTGATCCGTCATGGTTATCCCGGCACGGCGATGGAACTGCTGCGTCTTCCCCTGAACCGCATCGGCGTGCGTGCCCTGTTTCAGGAAGCGCGGCTGGCCGGCTTGCGCTGACCGGCCTTTTGATACCTTCAATAGGTTCTTTCACACCGCACACCTGCCCGTTTCGGGTGCATGCGACACCGGTTGATGCCTTCAGGCTGAGCCGTGTCCATCCCTGGCAGGTGGAGGCGAACCCGAAACCCTCAAACCATGGCTGTTGTCACCCTCGCCGAAATGATGGAGGCGGGTGCCCACTTCGGGCACCAGACCCGTCGTTGGAATCCCAAGATGTCGCGCTACATCTACTGCGCGCGCAACGGTGTTCACATCATCGATCTCGTGCAGACCGCCGTCTGCATGAATAACGCTTACAAGTGGACCCGTTCCGCTGCACGTAGCGGCAAGCGTTTCCTCTTCGTCGGCACCAAGAAGCAGGCCTCTGAAGTGGTGGCTCTCGAAGCGGCCCGCTGCGGAGCTGCCTACGTGAACCAGCGCTGGCTGGGCGGCATGCTCACCAACTGGGCCACGATGAAGGCCCGGATCGACCGTCTCAAGGATCTTGAGCGGATGGAGTCCAGTGGTGCCATCGCCATGCGCCCCAAGA
>MDTA01024048.1_pt1 | contig 17516 bp, 16 predicted proteins | sample 811151 | NCBI WGS metagenome assembly MDTA01 (sample SAMN05326648, study PRJNA326480) | marine metagenome | isolation source: seawater | place: Indian Ocean: South | collected 2010
AGAAACTATACGGAGAGACCTGAAATGCTTGAAAAATTTAATTTACTCACTCCAACGCCTAAGAATGTAACGGATGAATCAATTAAATTAATAAATGGTGAATCAAAATTAATTTCAAACATAAAAAATTCGGACCTCTTATATGGCAAAGATGAGGTAGTAACAAGTATTGTACAGAATATAAGTTCTTAAATATTTATTATTTAGTTTCTATCAAAATCAAATTTATTTTTATTTTTTAAACTACCTTTAATTCTTTGTTTTATCCGATTCAACACCCCACCAGATACAGATACTGGATTAAGTCTTGAGTTTATTGTCATATTTCTTAGAAAGTTATTTTTAATTACAAGGCTATGGGAAATATGTCTATATTCTAATTTAGGAAAAAGTCTAATTCTTTCTTTCTTATGATTTAATATAATCCCTTGAACAGTATGGTCACCCCATCGATTGATAAGTTGAAGGTCAGATGTTGCAATTTTCTTTATTAAATACTGAATATCTTCTTGTCTCCAAAAATCGACTGATGAAGCATATAAATTTGTGTAAGGATTCCTGTGGTTGTATATTTGTTTGACATTTAAATCTGTATTTTCAATTAAAAAAGGAGGTAAAGTTTGGTTAGTAAGTCTATGCGTGTCTTTTGTGAATCTTCCAGTTAAATATGTAATTTTTTTTAAATTCATTAACTCAAAGATATAAGGATCAAAATCTGATATTTCAATATCTTCATCAACTCTTAATATGTAGTCATAATTATTTACTTCATTCCATATATGAAACATATGAAATCGGCACATTTGTCTATAGCCAAGATTAAATTTTTCCTCACCTTCTAATTTAAGAGTTTCATATTTGAAATATTTTGATACGTTTATATATTTAATTTTTTCAGGACTCTTTTCTTGAATATATTTTTGATCTTCTATTGATAAGTCATCTTCATGGAAGAGTATTAAATCAGCTGGAATATCTCGAAGTTTATTTATTCTTTCATAAATTCCATGATTTCTTTTAATTAAGGTATCGTATTTTGATTTGTTATTGGGGTAACCCCTTGTTAACGCGATTATGGCAATTTTTAAATTCATTTAATATGAAAAGTTCTCATTAAAAGTATATATAAGAATAGTGTTATTTATTGAAATAAATTTAATTGTCACTTTTTTGTCTGGAACTACGTTTTATCCTTAATCATGATTAATGTAAAATGAAATTACAAACTAATCAAATATATTCAAAAAAAATGAAAATTGAAGAAATACTTATTATTGGAGCAGGTCCAGCAGGACTTACTGCAGCATGGGAAGCAGACAAACACGGAATAAAAACAACAATTCTTGAGGGTGACAAGGTTGTTGGTGGCATAAGTAGAACAGTTGAACGTAATGGTTGGAAATTTGATATTGGAGGTCACCGCTTTTTTACCAAGGTAGAAGAGGTATACGAAATATGGGATGAAATATTAGGCGAGGATGATTTTTTATTAAGGCCTAGAATGAGCAGAATTTAATATAATAAAAAATTTTACGATTATCCGCTAAAGGCATCTAACGCACTATTAAACCTTGGTATTTTTGAGGCTATTCGATGTGTAATTTCATATTTTTACGTTAGAATCAAACCCCCAAAGGATCAAAGCAATTTTGAAAACTGGGTTGCCGCAAGGTTTGGATGGCGTTTGTACAACATCTTTTTTAAGACTTATACTGAAAAAGTATGGGGAATAGATGCAAAAGATATTGGTGCTGACTGGGCTGCCCAAAGGATAAAAAACTTATCATTGTTAAAAGCTATTCTAGATTCACTTAAACTAAATAAATCTGGAGAAATAATAACTACTCTTATTAACGAATTTAAATATCCTAAGTTTGGGCCTGGAATGATGTGGGAAACTGCCTCAAAAAAACTTATTGATAAAGGTCATAATATATATTTCAATTGTAGAGTTTCTGAAATTATTAAAGAAGATGATATTTATAAAGTAACTACCAAAAACGGAGAAAGCTTTTATGCAAAAAATATTTTAAGTAGTATGCCTTTGGCACATTTACCTTCGACAATAAAACCTGAACCTAATCAAGAAGTAAACAAATCTGGATCTGACTTAGCTTTTAGAGATTTTTTATCAGTTGCTCTAGTAATTGATGAAAAAAATGCCTTTCCAGATAATTGGATTTATATTCATGAGCCTGATGTCGAAGTTGGTAGGGTTCAAAATTATGGCAGTTGGTCTCCTTATATGGTTAAAGAAGGAAAGACATGTCTTGGTCTCGAATATTTTGTAAATATCGGCGATAGACTTTGGACAATGGAAGACGAAGAATTAATTAAACTTGCAAAAAAAGAATTAGAGAAACTATCTTTAATCAACAAAGATTCTGTTTATGAAGGCTATGTTGTAAGAATGCCAAAAGCTTACCCTGTTTATGATTTAAATTATTCAGAAAATGTCAACAATATATCTGAATGGATAAATCAAGATCATCCAAATATTTTTCCGATTGGAAGAAACGGTATGCACAGATATAACAATCAAGATCATTCAATGATGACAGCAGTAAAAAGTGTAAGAAATATTATATTGAATGAAAAAAATGATATTTGGACAATTAATGTAGAAGAAGATTACCACGAAGAAGCATCAACAGGCAGGACAGCACCAATACAAAAATCATAATAAATAAGGCCTTTTTCCAGTAAAATACAATTTGTTCTAGGGTAAAATCAGTTTAATGATTGATGAATCTGTCTTTATTCATAAAAGTTCTGAAGTTTCTGACTCTTGTACGATAAAAAGTGGAACAAAAATATGGCATTTTTCTCATATTAGAGAAAACGTTGAAATAGGAGAAAATGTAACCATTGGTCAAAATGTATATATAGATGAAGGTGTTGTAATTGGTGATAACACCAAAATTCAAAACAATGTTTCTTTATACAAAGGTGTAAAGATAGGAAGAAATGTATTTGTTGGTCCTAGTGTTGTTTTTACAAATGATATGTATCCGATTTCTGAAAAATGGTCAGACGATATGGTTTTAAAAACAGAAATTGAAGATCATGTTTCACTCGGAGCTAATTCAACAATTCTACCTGGCATAATAATTGGTGAGTATTCACTTGTAGGAGCTGGAAGTGTTGTTACAAAAGATGTTCAACCTAATTCATTAGTTTATGGCAATCCAGCACAAGTAAAGTCGAAAGACTATAGAAAGTAATTCAACATAAGATAACAACTAATTTATGTTTACGAAAACAAACAAACTGTCATTTCAATCATTTTTAAACACTATAAATTTTAAATTTTATATTTTTCTTATTTTAATTTTCGAAATAATTGCAGTTTATTTAAGTTATAAAAATTTATTTAACTATGAAGGCTGTACGAATGTGGTATTTAGAGATTTTAATTTATTTAATAATTTTATTTCCATTCCATACCCAGAAATGTGTGATGAATCTTTCTATTTTCATGGATTTCAATGGATTAATCACATTTATGAGAATGGTTATGTTTACCAAGACAGGCCTTTATATTTAGGTATTGGTTTTATAATCTACAGATTCTTCTTTATCTTTTCTTTATTGTTTGGGTTTCTAATTGAACCAATTTCGCTTTTATTACTATCTTCATTAATTTTACAAATAATAATCGTCAATCTAATTGCATATGTAATTTGTAAGACACTAAAAGCAAATTTTGATAGATTCTATTTTCTTATATTTTTTTTGCTTGTCATTTTTAGTTTTGAATATCGGCTTTATTTATTCTTACCAACAAACTCAACAACCTATTTATTAATATTTGCATTTTCAATTTACTCCATAAAAAATAAAAAATTAAGTGGTTTTATGTATGGTTTGTTATTTACAATTTCAGCGTATGGAATAATTGGATTTTTGTATGAATTATTAACTACGATATATAAACGAAAAAAAAGTGTTAAAACAATAATCAAAAACATAATTTTATTTTTAATACCGTATATAGGTTTTGAATTGATAAGAGTTCTATTAGGGTTTTTCCAAGGTAAAGAATATGGTGTAAAGTATATACACGCAGCAGAAGCAGAAGAGTATCAACAATTCGTTTGGTTTATTCAATCATTGTTTAATAGATCCTATGAGCCATTTCAAAATTGTCATACTTTGACAGAGTTTATTCCATGTTATTTTGATATAACTCTTACATATTTTTCTATTTCTTTATTTTATATTTCTTTATGTCTATTACTTTTCTTTTTTACTTTGATAAGACTAAAGAAATTTAACTATAGAAGTTTTTCCATCATATTAAGCTTCACAATTTTCAATTATATTTTCATCTCTTTACAAGGTTTTTATGTATACAGATTTGTGTACTACAGTATCGGTTTCGGTGTAATTTTATTAACTTGTCTTTTTCTTGTAAAAATCGATTCAGAATTACTTTCTATATTGTCTGTTATTGCTACTGCATCTTATACACTTTCAAGAAATAATTTCCAAGAATATACGTTAAATTTAAATTTAATTGATTCGTTACTAATAATTACAATTATTTGTATGTCCATCTACGATTTTTTTACGAAAAGAAATAAATATACTGTCGATAATTGATTATTTATAAAATGACTTAATCGTATTTATCGTATATTTTAATTTATTCATTTTTAATGATGGATATAATGGAAGACATAAAATTCTATCTTTTACAAAGTTAATGTTTGTAAAATTCGAACTTTTACTTATCCAATCAAACGTTAAATCACTTAATGGTTTTCTGTAATAAATAGCAGTGTCAATATCTCTTGAATTTAAATGATTTACTAAATCGTCTCTCTCTTTAAGATTTTGCACAGTGATAGGGAAATAATTGAATGTTTCTAAGACTGAATTGTAAAAAGTGATATTGCTAATACTGTCTAAAGAATTCATATAAATGTTTGCAATCTCAACTCTTTTTTTAATTTCTTCATCTATATTTTTAAGTCTAAGGTTTAAGAACATTGCTTGAATTTCATCTAAACGCGAATTTCTTCCAGCAAATTTAAAGTTATCTCTATCTATATGACCATGATTTCTTAGCATCAAGAGATCCTCATAAACAAATTTGTTATTTGTTGTTATTGCTCCAGCATCACCAATTGATCCTAAGGTTTTAGTTGGATAAAATGAAAATGCTCCTGCATCACCAAAAGTACCAAGGTGTTTATCTTTATATTTTGTACCAAAAGACTGAGCTACATCCTCTATTATTTTTAGTTCATAATTTTTCGAAAGTTCCATTAATTTTGGAATATCAGCGTATCCACCAAACAAATGAACTGGAATTATAAATTTCGCTTTATTTAAGAATTTTTTCTCAATAGAGTCTAAATTAATTTGTAGCGTTTCTACATCAATATCAACGATGTGAGGTATTGCGCCTACATTATGCACAGCCTCAATTGTTGCAAAATATGTGAATCCAGAAGTAATTACATAATCTCCTTTTTTGACCCCAAGAGCTTTGAGTGATAATTCAATTGCATCAGTTCCAGAATTTACACCGACTACATACTTACTATTTAAGTAGGATCCAAGACTTGATTCGAAGCTATTTACATTATTACCAAGAACATATTGACCGTTTTTCAATAACTTTTTGAATAACTTTGTAATTTCTTCACTTTCATTTACTTTTGTGTCAAAAAGAGAAACTTTCATACTGTATTTTAAATCAAAAAGATAAAAAGGTTAAATATACATTTTTAACTATCAAGCTTTATCAATTTCCATTAATTGATTTACAAAATCTTTTGATGGACTGTAATCATTATTTAGATTTGGATATGAAGTGTCTAAATTTTTAAGAAAATTAATTATGTTTTCTTTATTATATTTTGACAGGAGTACACGATCATTTAAATAATTAAAATTTTCAATAACGTCTCTCCATATAATTGTATTTTGGTTCATTATTGAACATTCTTCGGCAATTGAACCTCCATCTGTTATTACACATTTTGAATTTATTAATACATTTACAAATTCGCTGTGAGGAATTAAAGCATTCAAATTTATTTTATTTTCGATTAACTTTTTTTCATAATTATATTTTTCTATTGCACTTTTAGTAATATCATGACAATACCAATTTATTGATTCAAATAGATTTAGATCTGAAATTGAAATAAGTAAATCTACAAACTTTTTTAATTGCTTTTTATCATATATATTCTCTGTTCTATGCACAGTTACAGTAAGTGTATTTTTTTTATCCAAAACTACCTTTTCTAAACTATTTAACACTGCGTCATATATTGTATTTTTTTGTAAACGAATAAATTTTTTATCTTTTTTATTTCTTATGTTTTTAAAGCATTCCTCATTATCTACTGAAACTATATTCGAATATTTAGAAACAATTGATCTTATTATTTCCTCAGGAAATGGTTTAAACCAATTATTCGACTTATATCCTGCTTCTATGTGAATAATATTTAATTTGTTTCTTTTGGCAATTATTAAACCAAGTAGTGTACTTACAGTATCACCATGAACAAGACAATATTTTATATCTTTGTTTTTAAAACTCACATTTTTAAAAAAAATGATTTTAAAAAACCAGACTATCATCGCTGAAATAGAAGATATATTTTTATTACTTTCAACGAGGTTAAAATACGAATATTTTTTATTAAACAATTCAAGTTCTTTTTTTGTAATCAATCTATGTTGACCAGTGTCTAAAACTGTCAATTCATAACCCTCGTCAATTAAATATTTGAGAATGAATTTAGATTTAATAAATTGTGCTTTAGTACCTAAAATATAGGCTATCTGTTTATCGTTTTGCATTGTTAATTTGATCAATCCAAAAATTTAAGCTGCTAAATGTTTCATAATTTTTATTTTTATTATGTTGGTTCAATGAATTTAAGTCTTTAATTTCTAATGATTCAAGATCTTTCCATTTATCAAGCATAATAAGTGGAACACCCATATTGTAAAAATTATCATTTACATTATTTTTTTCAACAATTGGTGTGCAATTAAATAGTAAACTTTCCCAAATCCTGTGAGATTCAAAATCGTTACCTTCAGGACATAGATTAAATAAATATGCGGACAATGTCTGAAGATAGTCTTTACTTTTTGAAAAATTTTTAATATCAATAAAATTTTTTTTAGATTTTGCAATTTCAAGTAAAGGCTCCCTTTGTGTAGGGTTTGTAGAAGGATTAAATGAACAAAGAACCCTTTCATGTTTTTGATTATTTTTTGTATTTTTGATTATTTTTTTGTAAAGACCTATCCTACCGTTTTTTAAATATCTCCTATTTTCTAATCCGTAGGAAAGTGCAGTTATTCTACCTGTTGATTGCGCATTCAGCTTAGCTGCAAACCAATGAATTATTTTATTATCTAAATATTTCAGATCTGTCTCACCAATTGATCTATCAGAGTTATGTGTAATTAGGATATATTGTTCATTTATGTGTAGGTGATAAAAAGTAAAGAAGATATCAATTAGATCAGTTTTTAAAAAAACAATACTATTCTTCTGAACTTTTTTTGGATTAAATGATGTCGACTCGTCAAATATATAATCAGATATTTTTCGAAGAGAGTCACCTGATAAATAAGGATTACTTGAAGGTCTAAATAAACTAGGATATCTATCAATCGTTAATGTTTTTATTTTATTTTTGATGCTATTTCTTACCACTATTTATGTATAGTAATCAAGAATATCCTAGTTAAGAAAATTAATAAAAAAATTAATATACTTTATTAATTAATACACCATTAAGAATTCAATGAAATTTATAATAGCTAATGAATGTCAAATTTTAGAAATATACTTAGGGATATTTTATACGTTTCAAAGATATCGAAAACTCAAAACAAAAAGCTTCTAATTTTCGCATCTGTAATATTAACTCAAGTAGCTGCTTACACAGATATTGGAATTATAGTAATATTTTCAGCAGTAATTGTTGATCAATACACTGGAATTAAATTATTAAATAATTTAATTGAATTATTTGTCAATAACATTTACTTACTTCCTTTACTTGTTATTTTTAGGTTTGTATTTCAGTATTTACAAAAAATGATATTGAAAAATATAGAAATAAATGTAAATAAAAATTTAAAAATTCATATTTTAGGTGAGTTACTTGAACAAAAAAACTATTCGACGGCAGATTCTTATTTCTACTTAAATATTTTAACGACACATATTTCTTTTTTTTACTCAAGTTTCGCTAATTTTTTAAATAGTTTTTTACAGATAGTAGTTTATTTAGCTTATCTCATAATTTCTGATTCACGCTCAGTTCTTGTCTTACTTGTAGGAGTATTGATTTTATATTACCCCGCTAAACAACTGCTTCTTAAAGCAAGATCTGCAATGCATGAGGTATATGAAGCTGGTCAGACTTCTAACAAAGAGATACAGAGAGTAGTGGACAATATATTTTTAATAAAAATTCTTAAAAAAGAAAAACAAGAGATTAGTACTTTTAGCTTTACATTACAAAAATTTTTTGAAAACGATTTAATGAACTTTAGATACAATATCTTGAATTCATTTCTGCCTGGTTTTTTTACATTATTTTCTTTATCAGTCGTTGCAAGCTTCAGTAGATTTGTAAAATTTTTAACTATAGATTTCATTGGAGTTGCTCTAAGGCTTTTTCAATCCGTTAGTACTCTTTCAACCGCATTAAATCAAATCATAAATTCTCATGTTCATATTGAAAAATTTTATGAAATGGAAAATAATAAAAATATAATTTTCAAAAACAACTTTAAGCTAGTTGATAATTCAGAAAAAATTAAATTAGAAGATGTAACGTTTTCCTATTTTAATTCGGAAGAGTCGATTTTTGAAAATATAAATTTAGAAATTAATAAAAATTCTCATACATTAATAATGGGGCCAAATGGCTCTGGTAAGAGTACTTTACTTGGGTTAATTTCAGGTATTTATTTTCCATCAAATGGAAAAGTAGAAGTGTTTTCTGAAAAGTTTGGATTTATAGGCCCTAATCCACTCATCTTTGATGGTTCGCTTATTTCAAATATTGAATACGGTAATGACATGAAGTTAGATGAAGATTTGGTAATAAAGTATTTGAAAGACTTGGATACCTTTAAAGAGAAAAAAAGTTATGATTTAAAAAGAGAAATAACCAATAAAACTTTATCATCAGGCCAAATGCAAAAAATTGCATTCATAAGAGCATTATTATCTGATATTGAAATCTTATTACTGGATGAATCTACTGCAAATTTAGATGACGCTTCTAGTAAAAAAATATTTGAACTTTTAAACAAAAAAAATGTAACAATAATTAACTCAACACATGATAAATCAAAATTTCCAGATGCTAATGGTATCTTACAAATTGATGTAATAAATGAAGAAAGAAAAATTTCTTTTAAAAACCTAAAATGAAAAAAATTTTGTTGGTTCATAATAACTACAGACTTCAAGGAGGAGAAGATATTGCAGTAAAAAATGAATTAAAACTTTTAGAAAAAAAATATCAAGTAAAATCAATTTTTTTTGAAAACAAAATTGAAAGTTTTAATGATATTTTTGCTTTTTTTACATTTAATAATAGAACTTCTAATAAAAAAATATTAAACACTGTTGATGAATTTAATCCTGACATTGTATATTTTCACAATAATTGGTTTAAAGTTTCTGTGGGTATTTTTAAGAAGCTTCGAAAAAAAAATATAAAAGTAATTATAAAGTTACATAATTTTAGATATCATTGTACAAAAAGTTTTGGAGCAAACGTTCATTTAGAAAATAATAATTTCTGTCATGCCTGTGGATTTGATAAATCAGAAAGTAAATTATTTAACAAATACTATAGAGAATCTTTACTTAAATCGATTTATGCTATATTTTTTGGAAAGAAATATTTACAAATAATTAAAGATACAAATATTTATTTGGCAGTGTTAACGAATTTTCATAAAAAGTTTCTTGAAGAAAATTATTATCGCAAAAAAAATGTTGTAGTAATTCCCAACTTTTTAGATAAAAATGAAAATGAAGAATTAGAAGAAAATTTCTTTATATATGCAGGGAGAATTTCAAAAGAAAAAGGGGTTGACACGTTAATTGATTCTTTTCTTAATTCAAATTTAAAAAATAATATTTTAAAAATAGTGGGTGATGGACCTCAACTAAATTATGTCAAAGAGAAATATACCGAAAAAAATATAGTTTTTTTGGGACAAATTTCAAACAGGGAAACAATTGAGTTAATTAAAAAGTCTAAAGGAGTTTTATCTGCTACGAAACTTTATGAAGGTCAGCCAACTTTACTATGTGAGGCTTCGTTATGCGGTAAAGTTTCACTTTTTCCTAATTCAGGAGGGATTGCTGAGTTTCTTCCAAAAGATTATGAATTTACGTTTGATCAATTTAATTACAAAGATTTAATTGATAAGCTTAATCTATTAAATAATGAAATCTTAAGAAAAAATAATTCAAAAAAGGCCAAGGAATTTATCATATTTAAGTTGGATGAAAATAATATTATCCAGCAATTTAATCAGGTAATTAATGAAAATGAGTAATGATTTAATTTCCATATTATTGTCATCCTATAATTCTGAAAAAACAATTCAGAATAGTGTAAACAGCATACTTGAACAAAATTATTCAAATTTTGAATTATTAATTATTGATGATTGCTCAACGGATGATACATATAAAATTATTGAAAAGTGTGCTGCTGAGGATGACAGAATAAAAATATACAAAAATAATAAAAATATTGGACTAACCAAATCTTTAAACAAACTTCTAAAAGTTGCAGAAGGAAGTTTTATCGGAAGGCAAGATGCAGATGACATAAGTTTTCCAAATAGATTTAGTTACCAACTGGAATATATTAAGAGAACTAAAGCAAAAATTGTTACCGCCAGAGCAATCATCAAAAACTCAAACAAAAAAATACCAAAATATTCATATCTTTTTCCTAATAGGTTTGTTATGAAATATAAAAACCCTTTCATTCATGGGACTCTTTTGATAGACAGATCAGTAATTGAAAAAATAGGGGGGTATGATGAAAATTTTTATTTTTCTCAAGATTATAAATTGTATAAAGACTGTTATGAAGAGGGTTACAGTATTTCAATTATCAATAAAGTTTTATATGTGTTGAATATGGAAAATAATATAAGTAAAAAAAATAAAGAAGCACAAGATTATTATTACAAATGTGCAAGAGGAAATATTACTCCAAAAAAAATTATTAATTAATTTTTAATCTTTTTTCTATACATCTGATAATTAAGTCTTCAAACGATACCTGTGTTTTCCATCCGAATTCATTAAATATTTTTGTTGGATCGGAAATTTTTATTTTTGGATCCCCCTTTCTTAATAGTGACTCATCAATATCTGTATATTTTTCCCAATTTAAATCAAAATAATTGAAAACAATTTGAATTAAATCTTTTATACTCCTACCAATTCCAGAACCCATAATAAAAGGGCCTTTTGCATTATTAAAAGAAAGTAGTAGTGCTGCATTCATTATGTCACCAGCGAAGCTCCAATCTCTAACATAATCTAAACTTCCGATAACTATTTTATTTTGCTTTTTGTTATGTATTTCAATTACATTTTTTATTATTTTTGAAGTAAGGTAATTAGCATCTCTAAATTCGGATTCATGATTAAACATAATCCCCGAAGTAATATTCCAGTCATATGTTTTCATTAAATTCATTACTTTATTGTGGTTTATTATTTTTGCCTCGGCGTATGGTGAATTAGATTTGATAGGAGTACCTTCATCAATTATTTCATTTTCTTGAGAGTTAAACATCTCTGAGGACGATGCTTGGAAAAAATTACAAAATATATTTTTGGATATAAGTGCTTCAGTTAAATTATTAAAAATATTTGTAATAAGATCAATAGTTTTTTTAGGATTAGAAAATGACTCATACACAGAACTAGGTCCTGTTAAATTGAAAACTTTATCAGGGTTTACATTTGTTATCAAATTTTCAACTTCTTGTTTTTCTTCTAAATTTAAATTATAAATTTTTATGTTATCAAAATTAGTGACACCCAGACTAGATAGACTTTTTTGAAAAGAATTTACATCTTTATTTCTAGAAGTTCCATGAATAACGTAATCTTGATTTTTTTCTAATAAATTTTTGGTTAAAAAAATTCCATCTTGTCCAGTTATTCCAGTAATAAGAATATTTTCCATATAAGCTAGTTTAAATGCATATATATCATTGTTTAATAGTTGAATTTAATTGTTATGAAAATTTATACTAATCAAATTAATGAATCCTGGATCATTGATAGAGTGATTTCTGAATGGAACGAAAATAACAAAGATATATCGACTAAAAAAATAAAAGAATCGGACATAGTTTGGATCATTTCAAATTGGACATGGGAAAAAATTCCTAAAAAATATTTAAAGAAAAATAAGGTAGTTGCATCTATTTACCATATTGATTTTGATAAGTTTGATAAAAAAGAAGAACAAAATTTTAAAAAAATGGACGAATATGTAGATTTTTACCATGTTATTTCTAAAAAAACTAAAGAACAATTAGAAAAATTAACCAACAAAGAAATTTTTTCAATTCCATTTTGGATAAATCAAGAAAACTTATTCTATATTGAAGAAAAATTAGCTTTGCGAAAAAAGTATGGTTATCTAGAAAATGAATTCATTGTAGGAAGTTTTCAGAGGGATACCGAAGGAAATGATTTAGTAAGTCCAAAGCTAATTAAAGGTCCAGATATATTTTTAGAGGTAGTTAAAAATTTAAATAAGTCAAAAAATCTAAAAGTATTACTTGCCGGAACAAGAAGGCAATATATTATTAGGAACCTCGAAAAGTTAGGAATAAGTTATAAATATTATGAAATGGTGAACATCAATACATTAAATGAGTTTTATAATATTTTAGATTTATATATAGTATCTTCAAGAATAGAGGGTGGTCCCCAAGCAATAATTGAATGTGCAACAACAAAAACGCCTATTATCTCAACTGATGTTGGAGTAGCCAGCGAGATTCTTCATAGTGACTCAATTTATACACTTGAGAATTTTGAAAATGCAAAACCGATGGTTGAATATGCATATAAAAAAAGCATAGAATTTAAAATACCTAAAGGAATGGAAAAATTTAGAGAAATGTTTAAGTATCTTTATGAAAGTTAGTATTGGATCCAAAATTGTAAATGGGCCTTGGGGAGGAGGCAACCTTTTTGTTAAGAATTTAAGTAATTATTTAGTATCTAATGGCCACGAAGTTATATATGATTTAGGAGATAAAGATATAGACCTTATACTTTTAACTGACCCAAGAAGCAGAAAAGAATCTTCATCTACTTTCAATCATCAGGACATTCAAAGTTATAAAAAATATATAAACAAAAACGTCTCTGTTGTACAAAGAATTAATGAGTGTGACGAAAGAAAAAATACAAAAGGTACCAATCAGATATATCTTGAAGCTAGTGATACAGCAGATCACGTAATATTTGTTAGTTCTTGGTTAAGAGATTTGTATCTGAATATTGGAATGGAAAAAAGTAAAACTTCAGTCGTACTCGCAGGAAGCAATGTAGATATTTTTAATGACCAAAATTCTAATATTTTTGAAAAAAATAAAAAAGTAAAAATCGTTACTCATCATTGGAGTTCTCACGAAAATAAAGGTTTTAAAATATATAAAAAATTAGATGAAATGTTAACACAAAATTTATGGAAAGATTTAATTGAATTCACTTATATTGGAAATACTTCAGAAGATTATAAATTAAACAATACAACAATAATTCCACCTTTAGCAGGTAAAGAGTTAGCCGACGAGCTTAAAAAACATCACATATACATTACTGCTTCAATCAACGAACCCTCGGGAAACCACCATATAGAAGCAGCTCAATGTGGTTTACCTATTTTGTATTTGGAAAGTGGGGGAATACCAGAATACTGTTATGGTTTCGGAGTTGGATTTAAGGAAAACTTTGAGGAAAAATTAAAACTTATCATTGAAGATTTTGATATTTACAAAGAAAAAATGAAAGATTACCCCTTTAATTCAGAAAAAATGTGTGAGGAATTTTTTACTATATTCTCAAATTTAGTAAAACATAAGAATGACAAACCATCAAACAATCTGGGTGTTATGTCTTATTTATTTTTATTTAGAAACAAACTAAATAAGTTTATGAGGCGCGATATCTTATCAAAATATAAAAATATAATTAAAAGTAAAGTTAGAAAATGAAATTAAATAAAGAAATCGAGGATATTTATAGTGGAATTCATTTTTTTTTAGACAATTTAAAAAAACCTAATAGTGAATTTTCTTTTTTCCCAGCACTGGATGGTTTAACTGAGGAGGGTAAGAATTTATCTTTAGGATTTAGTTGCTATGCTTTAAAAATAAATTTTATGTTGGGAAATACTAACGAAAATTCAAATGAAATAAGTAAATGGGCAGATTATTTAAATTCATTTCAAAAAAATGAATCTGGATTACCAAATAATTCATATATTGATCCATATTTGAGAGAAGGCTATGAGAATATCGATATGAAATTATTATTAAAGGAGTCAATTAAATCATTATTAAATATTTTATACACTCCTATGAAGAGGCAAAAATATGAAACAAATGAAATTAAATTTAAGAAAACTATAAATGCAGAAACAAAACAGGCAATCTCAACTCTTTATCAAGTAAATCAACCAAATAAAAATCTAGTAGAAAATCAGTTTGAAAAGTTTGAAAATCTAGAATATTACCTGAACAGCCTAGATTGGTCTTTACCATGGGATGCGGGTGCCCAATACTCTTCGTTTTGTGTTTATTCAGTAACTCAAAATTTTGATATAAATGAAAATCTAGTGGATTTTATTAGTAAAAAAGTTGATAGCAACACTGGTTCCTATTTTGACAAAAAACCAACAACAACAAGACAAATAATTAATGGTGCAATGAAAGTTATTACTGGTCTTGATTGGTTAGAAGAGGAAATCCATTACCCTGAAAAACTAATTGATTATTGTATTCAGAATCGTCCAATGCTAGAAGGATGTGACATTGTTGATTATGTTTATACAATTTACAAATGTTCACAACAAGTTGATTATAAAAAGAAAGAAATAAATAAAATTCTAAATGAAATTCTTGTTGATATTACTGGTTTAAGATATAAAGACGAAGGTGGATTTTCTTACTTTCAGGACAGGTCACAATCACACTATTATGGAATTAAAATTACAAATTCTTTAAAAACTCCAGATTTACATGGAACACTATTATGTTTATGGGCACTAAATATGATATTAGACAATTTAGGTGAATTAGATGATGAAAAACAAATTATCAAACCTTAAATCTTTTGACGAACTTAGTAAATATTTTATGAAAATACTAACTTATGGAATATTTTCTTTCTTTATTTTTGTATTTCTATTTTCCAGATCATTTGTAGGAATATCATTTTTTGGATTTAGAGTGGGTGAATTATCAATGGTATTTTCAATGTTTACAATGTTAATTTTTCTACTTTCAAGTCTGAGAAAAGATAAAATTCAAAGACAAATACCTAAAAGTTTACTCACCACAAATATATTATTAATTGTCTCTTTTGTTATTTTAACTTTCTTAAATAATGGATCTTTTACATCGACTTATACTTTTAAATCTAGTTCCTATATTTGGTCAATTGGATTTTTATATTTAGGGATTCTTATTTGTAAGGATATGTCTGTAAGTAAACTTCTCCCTTTATTTGTTGGATTTTATTTAATATATCTTTACACCTACGCAGTATTAGATTTTCCTCAAGGAGTTATGGATTTTTTTCTCTCTATCTCTGATAAATATGAACCTCATAAAGGTTCAGATATTTTAATAATGCTTATAGTTTTAATATTTTTTATTAATCGTTTTTATGAAAATAGAAGGTACAGCTTAATTTATTGTCTTATGGCAGCTTCTTTATTTTTACCATTACTACTTTATAAAAGCAGAGGGGCATTTATAGCTTTTTCGATTTTTTTTGTAATTGAAATTTTTAGACTGAGGCAAAGTTTTAAAAAACCTTTGTTGAGTAATTTTGCGATCATTTTTGTCTCAGTAATTATATTTTTGTTTTCAAGCTTTATTGTGACAGAAAACGAGGTTCAAATTGACCAGGTTGGAAGTACGGTTACAGAATTAGCAACTTATCGAATACCTGATAAAGAAGCTGAATTCATTCCAATATTTATTTCCGATGGAAGAATATATTCTTCTGACTCAAATTTAAATTGGAGGTTCCAAATTTGGCAAGATGTAATATTTGACATGAACAATCAAAATATTTTTTTAAGTGGCTATGGATTTAATGAAAAAATTCCAGCGATGAATGATCCTCTTCGAGCAGGTGATGACGGTCTTAACGAAAATATCCATAATTTTCTTTTAAATGTTTTTGCAAGAGGTGGAATTTTTCACTTTATAATTTACTTTTTTCTAATTTTATCAATTATTAGTTTTCTCAAAGCAACCTATAAAAATTATTCATTTATGAGCATAGTTTTTCCGATACTTCTTGCCTCCTTTTTTGATGCGTCTATGGAAAATGCGCACTTCCCATTAATTTTCTATTTCTTTATTGGTATGATTTCTCATAAAGAAAATTTCTTTGATAATAGAGTTTAAGATTAATTAGAGTGAACATATGAAAGCATTTATAACTGGAATAACTGGTCAAGATGGATATTACTTGTCTAAACTACTTTTGGAAAAAGGCTATGAAGTCCATGGAACAATTAGAAGATCATCTTTAATAAATACTTCAAGAATTGATAATTTAATCTCGGAATATGTAAAAGAAGGAAAATTAACATTACATTATTCAGACTTGTTAGATTCAACCTCCTTAACTAATTTGTTAAACAATATTCAACCTGATGAGATTTATAATTTAGCAGCACAGTCTCATGTCGCAGTATCATTTAAGAACCCTCTTTACACATCTCAAACTAGCACAGTGGGACCGGTTGCATTACTTGAAGCAATTAAAAACTCTGATAAACAAATCAAATATTATCAAGCTTCATCATCTGAAATGTACGGCGGTGTTGATCAAAATAAGCTTGACGAGGAATCAAAATTCATACCTAAAAGCCCTTACGCGGTTGGAAAAGTATTTGCTCATGAAATGACAAAAGTATACAGAGAATCTTATGAATTATTTGCTGTGAATGGAATCCTATTTAATCATGAATCACCACATCGAGGAGAAACTTTTGTCACAAGAAAGATTTCAAGAGCAGTGGGTAGAATAAGTTGCGGTCTTCAAAGTAAACTTACTTTAGGAAATTTATCAGCTTCTCGAGATTGGGGATTTGCTGGTGATTATGTTGAAGGAATGTGGCTAATGATGCAACATGATTTACCAGCTGACTGGGTTCTCGCTACTGGAGAGTCACATACTGTAGAAGAGTTTTTAAAATTGTCAT
>MDTA01049787.1_pt1 | contig 17515 bp, 9 predicted proteins | sample 811151 | NCBI WGS metagenome assembly MDTA01 (sample SAMN05326648, study PRJNA326480) | marine metagenome | isolation source: seawater | place: Indian Ocean: South | collected 2010
AGTGTCGGCGCGTGGCACTTTCGGATGCGCTCCAAAGCCACGGTGGTGTCCTCCACAGAGAGGTGACCGACGATCTTCTCGAGATCGTGAGAGGTCTCGGGCATGGGAAACGTGAATGGGAGTTCGGGCACGGGTGCTTTCGCCTTCGGATCCTTTGCCTTTGCCGGCTTTGGCTCCCCTTCCTCATACTGCTCCTCTGAATCTGACCATAAATCAGAATCAGACTTGTCCCCCGAGAAATCCAGCTCTTCCTTCTCTTCACCAGCCTCTTCAGCCTCTTCAGCCTCTTCGTCGTCGTTGTCCTCTTCTTCTTCGTCGGCGTTGGCGTCTTCTTCTTCTTCTTCTTCTTCTTCTTCTTCTTCGTCTTCTTCATCGTCGTCGTCGTCCTCATCACTCTCATCTTTCATCGCATCCTCCAAGAACTGCTTGGTATCCACCCCGCGCTTTTCTAGCTCCTTACGCATTCGCTCCATCTGTAGATACTCATCCTCATCCCCGGAATCCGAAATGTCACCGTCGGCATCATCGTCGTCGTCGTCTTCCTCGGAGTCGTCTTCCTCCTCCTCAGAGTCGTCCATGTCGCCACCATCCTCGAGAATGCCGAGCTTTCTGAGGCGCTTCTTGCCGGCGTCGAGCTCCTCGCCCATCTTGTTTGCCTCCTTCTTGAAGGCCTTGGTCATGGCCTTCTTATCGTCGAGATCAAGGTCACCGGCGTCGGAATCGTCCTCACCGGAGTCTTCGTCTTTATCCTCAGAACCCGATTGGTCCTCCTCATCCTCCTCTTCCTCCTCTTCGGACAGATCAAAGTTCCCGTCGAGGTCATCGCCGCCCATGCGATCACCCTTACGGTCCTTCTTCTTCTTCGGCTGGTCGTCATCCGAATCGTCGCCATCACCCTTCTTGCCGGCCTTGTCAGCCTGCATCTTGGCCTTGGCGCGGCGCGCGGCGTAGCCTCCGGTGGCGGGACCGTCTGAATCGGAGAGGCCGTCATCGTCGGATTCAACGGCGTTCATTCGCTTCAGCCGCGCGCGCTCAGCTGTCTCGAGTGCTGCTGCCTCTGCAGCATCGACCTCCTCCTGAGTCCTGATCCTATCCGTCGCCTGACCCCTGGACTCGAGCGCAAGTTCCCTTGCGAGCTTGTCGTAATCGTCTTTGATCTTACCACCCTCGGCATTGGTGGCCTTTGCTGCAAGCTCTAAAGCCTCTTTTGCCGAACTGGTCATTTTCTTCTCGAGAAGCGAGTCCTTTTCGGTGACATCGGCGGCGTCCTTGCCCTTTTTACCCCTCTCCCATCCGTCGGGTTTGAGGTGACCGACGCCCTTGCTGAGTGCTGCGCGGAAAAGGCCAGCCCCGGAGATTTCCTTGAATTCGTCGTCGAGTTTGTCGAGCAGATCCTCGTCCCTCTCCCTCTGCCGCGCACGCTCCGCCTTGTGGTACTTGCTCTTGTCGATGAGCTCATCCATCACCTCCTTCTTGGTCTTGCGACGGTTCGGGTCCCCGTTTTCCTCGGGAGTATCGTGATCTCCGCGCTTGAGCGTGGGCTCGAACCCATCATCGTCCTCGCCGCCGCCGAAGTGAAGCGCCCCTGTGGTGGCCGCATCCATAGCCATGTCGTCGTCCGAGTCGTCGTCCCTCATTCCCCGTCGACCCCTCGCGATGGCGTGCGCGGACCTGCGCTCCTCCTCACGCTCGTCGATGGGTTTGCCGCCGTGCGTCAGGGTGATTGGTTCTTCGTCGTCGTAGCCCTGGCCGTCGTCGTCGTCGTCGTCGTTGAGGTTGAACCCGGACCCGCGCTTGATTTGCCTCAGGCGTGTGCGCGCGAGCCTTCCGATGGCGCGCTCCTCTGGGGTCATGCTCGCGTCGCCTTCGCCAAATCGCCGGTCGACGAAGGCGTTTGATTTGCCAGAGGCTTGATGCTCCTTGAGCAGCGTGTCTTTGCGCTTGATATATCCCGCCTCACGCGCCTTGAGCACGTTGCCCTTGTCACCCTTGACCTTGCGGCCGAGGATGTCGAACTTAAGCTTCGACGACCTCATCGCGAAAGGCGAGGGTTTCTCCGGCTTTTCAGCCTTCTCCTTGAAGGAGAAACGATGCTTGGACTTCTTGCCCGTCTTGGGGCCTCCTTTCTTCTTCGACATGGCGACCGTACCCAGCCTAGCGCCTCTCCTTGTGCGTCTCGGAGGAGAGAGGGCGGCGGCGATATTTTTCGGCGGCGAGGGCGGCGGTGCGGCGATTCTGTCCGAAACGTTTGGCATTTTTTGAAACGTATGGCCTTCAGTTTGGATTAATTTCCCCGAATCCCAAGATCTTTATGTATGGATTACATGCATCGTTAATGATATTTGATGCACATTTCCGCTAATTCAGGTTTTCAAGGGTCACGAGCTGTAGTCGACCTTCCGCCTGCAGGGGCTGCGACACAACGGCCCGCCAGGGGACCACCCAACGTCGAATCTGGGTCGTTGGGGCCACCACTGAGCACACGATCGGCAAAATAGCTGCCATGTCGCTGTGCACATCTATCCTCGCGAGCGGGGCGCGCGGCATGCACAGGATCGCCCGCAGCGCCTCGCACCAGCGACACGCCACCCCATGCGCGTCGAGGCTGTCGAGCAGGGTGCGATGCGCCGCGCTTCGGGCACCGGTGATGGTCACGCGATCCACGTATGTGCTCACGCCGGCCGCCGCTGCCTCCGGGGAGCAGGATGCGGACAGCAACTCAAGGTGCGCCTCGGACTCGTGACAGGATAACGCCACGAAATATACCTAAACCCCGCTGACGATCCCCCTCCCCGACTCCGACTCGCAGGCCCATCCGACTCGGCGGCGTTCAGCGAAGGTTCACCACGTCCGGTGCGGTCGCGTCCCCCTCCGCTGCGGACGCCGATGCGATGCCCGTCGCGCCCAACGGTCAGACGCTGATGCTTCACAACACGATGGCCAGGAGGAAGGAACCGTTCTCGCCACGCGACTCCACCGGGAAGAAGGTGAACATGTACGTGTGCGGGGTGACCGTGTACGACTACTCGCACATCGGACACGCGCGGGTCTACGTTGCCTTCGACGTCCTCTACCGGCAGCTGACCCGCATGGGGTACGACGTCACCTACTGCCGCAACTTTACCGACGTAGACGACAAGATCATCAAGCGTGCAAACGAAAACGGCGAGGAATGCGACACCCTCGTCGACCGTTTCATCGCCGCATTCCACGAGGACATCGACGCGCTGGGATGTTTGAGACCCACAATCGAGCCCAGGGCGACGGACCACATCCAGGACATCGTCACCTTGTGCGAGCGTCTCATCGAGAAGGGTTACGCCTACCCAGCGGACGGTGACGTTTACTTCAGCGTTGACGCTTTACCCGAGTATGGATCCTTGAGCGGACGTAAGCAGGAGGATAATCGCGCGGGTGAGAGGGTGGCCGTGGACGATAGGAAGAAAAATCCCGCCGATTTCGCGCTGTGGAAGGCGGCAAAGCCGGGTGAGCCGACGTGGGATTCGCCGTGGGGCGCGGGTCGACCCGGTTGGCACATCGAGTGCTCCGCAATGATCGAGTCCATCCTCGGAAAGAGCATCGACATCCACGGTGGTGGGCAGGATCTGGTGTTCCCTCACCATGAGAACGAGCTTGCGCAGAGTACGGCGTCGTGCCGGTGCTGCGCGACCGATGGGGACGAGCCGGAGGAACCGTTCGTGAGGTAATGGGTGCACAACGGTTTTGTCAAAGTTGACTCGGAGAAGATGTCCAAGTCGCTGGGCAATTTCTTCACCATCCGCGAGGTGACGGAGAAATACCATCCCTTCGCGCTGAGGTGGATGCTCCTCGGCACGCACTACAGGGCACCCATCAACTACACCCAGAGGGCGCTCGAGGAGGCTTCGGACAGGCTCTACTACCTGTACCAGACCCTTGTCGACTCGAGGGTCGCTCTGACAGAGGCGGAGGCGTCGGCAACTGACGCAGAGGTCAAGGGAAAGCCCAAACCTCCCACGGGTGTGGCGGCGGAGGGCATCGAGCTCGCAGTCGAGACCAAAGCTGCGGTGGCATCGGCGCTCACGGATGACCTCAATACGCCCCTCGCGATGGCATCCCTGTCCTCGCCACTCAAGACGCTGAACGATCTTGTGTCCACGAAGAAGGGAAAGAAGGCCGTGGGAAGGAACGTTGCGCTCAGGGACCTGGTGAAGACGGTGGAAGAAACCCTCGAGGCGGTGGGACTGCCGCACGAGGGCGGTGAGGGGCTGCTGGAGGAGCTCAGGTTGCTGACTCTGGCTCGCGCTGGTCTGACTCAGGCAGATGTCGACGAGGCTGTGGCAAAGAGGGCCGAGGCCAGGGCTGCCAAGGACTTCGCCGAGAGCGACCGAATTAGGGACGAACTCGGCGCCAAGGGTGTGGCGCTGATGGACGGCGGCAGTCAGGTGTGGAGACCCGCAACTGTCGTTAATGATAAGTAGACCCTGAAATGAGAGCCTCGCCAAGGAAAACCTCATCAGCTAGAACCCCGTGTCAAAGCATGTCGCGCGTGCTCGTTCAAACCCTCGGTGGCGGGGGGGTCGCGCTTGCGGGGCGGCGCGGCTTGCCTGATGGGAGAGTCCTCCCGCGCGCGGTGACTCGCGTGGCGGCGATTAGCGCGACCGGAATCGTTTCGGTGGAACAGTTCGTGGGCGTCGCGCTCGAGGCGTTGGAGGACGTGTTCGAGCCGAACGCCAATCCGTCCGGCTTTGTGGACCTCGCCATGCTTGATTCCAGGCTATTGGACGGCTACGACACCTCCGGCACAGGGTTGGAGCGCAAAGCACCCACATCCGGGATAGAACTACGACAGTGCGTGGCGCAGATGTTGGTCGAGGGAGGACACGGGGCGCCGTGGGTATCACCGTCCCCAGGCGTGCAGGGCTGGCTATCGCCTGAATGGGTCACCATCCTCGGAGCTAAGAGCGAGGCGGAGGCCGTGGAGTCCGTCGTGGCCGGCGCGCTCGCGGCCACTACGATGAAGACTGGCGTGCTCGTGGTCGCACCCTATAGACCCGCGTGGCCCTCGCCTAGTGGGCGCCTGTCACACCCAGTAACGAGTGATGGGTCTGTGACTGCTCCAAGTGTGCTCTACGTCGATCCGAGTGCACATGGAGATGATATCAACGCCGCGCTCGATACTGGCGCGGAGACGCTGAGAAGTTCGAGTGGCGCCAAGGTCGGAGCTGTCGTTCTAGGGAACCCGTCGCCTGCCACAGGTGTAGTGGCGTCAACTGGCGCCATCCTCGAGGTCATGCGCTGGTGCCAATCGCAAGACGATGTGCAAGTTATCGCTGACGAGACTGGAGCCTGCGGGGTTTATGTATCACGACCTTCCTCTTCTTTCCCTGGCGTCGCGGCGGCGGTCGCGGCAGGCATAGGACCGACGGCACTCACGACGAACCCCAACGCCAAGATGACTGACGATGAGGATGATGAACCGGCTTGGGGGAGGAAAGCGGGGTTCATGAGCACTTCTTCCCTTTGGCGAAAGGCCAATACGCAACTACACGTTGTCACTTCATTCGGTTCCGCAGCCGGCATCAGCCGCGGTAAGACCACGTGCCTCCTTGTCACGAGAGACGACCGTGTGAGGTCTGGCGCAGGCTCAGATCCATTTGCAAACGGTCTCCAGGCTCTGATGGGGGATGGAGGGACGGCTGCCAGGGAGGCAATTTCGCATCATAATATGCTGCTGCGACGGAGGCAGAAGAAAGTCAGGACGGCGCTCGATGCGCTCGGCGTGGCGACGGGTCCGGCTGCCGCGGTGCCGACAACGCGGGCTGACGGCGGCGGTTATGTCTGGATCGACCTCAGCGAATTTTGCGGGGGAAGCTTTGAGGGGGAGACCAGGTTATGGGAGGAGCTCGCCATCACATACAGAGTCCTCATCGTCCCGGGTGGCTTGTGCGGAGCTGCACGACCGGGGTATTTCAGAGCCGCAGTGGCGGGAACAGAGGAGGCCCTCGAGAAAGGACTAGAGCGGCTAGAACTTGGAGTTCGGGCGGCAAATGATACGGGATGCGGGTAGTGAGCCTTGATTTTCTTTTAACTTTGAAAGAATTAGGAGAAACTCACGACAGGTCGGTTATCGGGGGTCGCAGAACAAGCTGCGCAGCCTGGTCTGCCGCTTTTCTCGTGGCAAGCGGCAGCTCCCTGGCGCGTGGCATCTGAGCCAGCAGCTCCGAGGTTCTTCGAAACACCCTCGCGATGTCGCCCTCCTCCAGGTTTGTGTCGCCCCTCACCTGGTCCCAGGTGGCACCCGATGCCCAGGACTCCACAAGTGCCGCAACCGCACGCGACATGTTTACCGGCGAGCTCATCGCCGCCTCAAATTGCAGCGCCATCATCTCGGCCATCTCGGGCTCCAGGTCAGCCAGCGCGTTCCCAAGCGCCGGGCTTGGGTCGTAGTCGCAGCTCGTGGGTCGGTTACTGTCGCAGCACAGCGCGCCAGCCAACCCCGCAATTTGCGTTGGATCCAGGCCCTCCAGACATTCGGACGAGAGCGCCACCCCAAGCCACAGCTCATTCTCTCCCCGCAGCTTGGCGAAACACTCGCCGAGGGGCGTCAGGCGAAGTGTCTCCTCGGCGCGGTCAGAACCTCCGTGTTTCACATCCCATCGCGCCAGGCGACGAGCATCCCTGCGCCTGCGCTCAGCGGCAAAGTCAATACCCGGCGCCGCGCTGGTGACCAACGGTCGTTCGTAGCCGAATCCCGCGGCATCGCCGCGCTCGTGGAGGTCCTCGAGCTTGTCCAATCCCTCGAACGAGAACTTCGTACCCGGACTGGGGTCGTCGGGTTCCCATTCTAGCAATTCGTCGACTACGGATCGAGACGATGATCGCCTTTGCTGCCGCTCCGCGCGCTCTGCATCATCCGCCGCACACTCTTCCTCGATCAGTGCGAGGATATCGTCGGAGATTGGATCCTCCAGAGCCCCCTCCTCGATAAGGATGTCAACTACCCTGGTGAACTCGTCCCAACCCGCGGCTTGGTACTCCTCCACCCTCCGCTCAACCTTCTTGGCGCGCTCTTCTAGCTTCTTCAGCTTCTCACGCTTCCGGTTGGTCTTCTTGACAGCCCTGCGCATGTCGGAGAACATCTTCATCTCATGCAGCTCGGCCTTGGTAGCGGCAATCCTGGCCCTCTGCTCGTCGAGGAACGCCAGCGCGTCCGCCTCCGAGTCATACGCTGAGTTGATAGCTTCCGAGGACAGGGCGATTGAGACCTGTCGCGCCGCCTCGACCGCCTCCTCATTACCCTGCGCGCGCCACAGCCCGCCACTGGCTCGGACCCAGCGCAGAGACCCCGGGGTAGGCGTCGGTGGCGCGGTCCATTCCCCTCCATCCTGATCAGCGTGCAACACCGGATTCTCGCTCACCGCCTTGATCCGGGATGCGTCAAATCTGTACCACGTTCCGTCCGCGGCCAACCCGACGAATTCCCCCAAGGGGTACATCGCGGAGGCCACACCAGTGGAATCATACGCCTCTACCACCGCCACCGGGGTGAGATCCACCTTGCTCCTGGCCACCGGCACTGTATCTCCGCTATCGTCGTCGTTGTTGTCACCAGCGGTGTCGTCGTCGGAGAAGATTTCGTCGAGGTTAGACGCTACGTCGTCGTCGTTATCACCCTCACGCGCGGCGGAAGACATCGACCAAGACCCATCCGGCATAAGCGCGACGGTGGGAGATTCCTTTTCCGCCTGTATCTGCGCTGCTTTGATGGCACGGTTGGCAGTGGTGAACTCCTCGCGGCTGCTCATTTCGCTGGACCTCCGGACGTCGATGCCCACCACCACAGCCCCGCCGAGTACCTCGAGAGCGTCCCTGACGTTCGCGCGAGACATCTCTGCCATGGCATCATCCGTCTGCCTCGAGATGATCTTCAGCAGCCGACGCTCCTCTTTCAACCTCTCATCCAGCTTGATGAATCTCGCCCACTCCTCCGGCTCGACGCCACAGTCGCCCGTCGCAATCTGTTCGCGTAGCGCATCTGACTGCTCCCTGATCCGCCTCAGCTCTCTCACCTGCTCCCGCCTCGCCCGTCCGCCCAGGTAGTTTCCGAACGATCGTTCGACAATGGATCGCACAGAGGACAGGGGTCGACCGGCTCTGAGCAGGTTCAGCACCATCCCGTAGGAGATGGAAAACTGAGACTTGAGGTTCTCCGGCGGCGCGGTGACAAGCCCGAACGCCTCCTCGCATCCCTCGAAGGGAGACTGGCAGCATACGACGTGACCGACGGTATCATACCCGCGTCGACCGGCCCTGCCGCACATCTGCATGAACTCATTGGAGGTGAGCATCCTCGGACCCTCATCGCCGCGCTTGCTCAGCGCCGATAACACTGAGCACCTTGCAGGCATGTTCACGCCAGCCGCGAGCGTCTCCGTGGCGAACACAACCTTGAGCAGACCGCGCTGGAACAGGTTCTCCACCAGGCCCTTCCATCCCGGCAGCAGACCCGCGTGGTGGGAAGCAATGCCCATCAGGAGCGGAATCACTGCCTCGGGTCGCATCGCATCCGGGTTGGATTTCTCAAACTCTTCCAGTGCAGCTGCAATTTGTGCCTCCTCTTTCGGCGTCACCAGCTTGGCGCCGCAGTCGGCGAGATAAAACGCGGCTTGGTCGCACCCTTTTCTACTGAATATGAACCACACCGCCGGGAGCATGGACGCGGCGACGAGCTGACCCACGGTTGTCTCGACGTGGGGCACTAGCCTGCGCCGCGCCTGTCGATCAGTGGCGAGGGATGGCGGCGCTGATCCGCCAAAAGATCGGCCCCTGGAGCCGTACCTGCCCCTTCCTCGATCGCCTCCCCTATTACCACGCGCATCGTTGCCCCTGTCACGCGCTGACCCGCGGAATTTTCCTCGTCCCCCACCCGCGCCGCCTTTCCTGCCGCCGTCAAACTTGGGAAACTCCAGTGCTGATTTTTTGCGAAAGAAACCCCCTTCGTATTCCCCGTCGTCGCTGTCGTCGTATTCGCCCCACTGATTGAACCCTGCGCCCCCGTTCGCTGCCGCCCACTCTCTGGCACCCTCCTTGGTGAACGGGAACAGCTCGTAGTTCAGCTTGGTGCCGTTGCGGTTCAACAGGGGGCCGAGCCCTGGCCACATCCTCCCGGGCCTCATGCTAAAGTGCCAGTTCAGCGGCACGGGCCTGTAGTCGGACACTATCGTCTGGCACCTCTGACTGGATACTCCAGCGCAATGAACCTCCTCGATCCACCCAGCCAGATCGTCAGGATTCCCCACCGTCGCGGACAAGCACAGCAGCTGCACTCGGGGTGGGCAGTAGATGATGGTCTCCTCCCACACCGTCCCCCTGTTTGCGTCGGATAGGTAGTGCACCTCGTCCAGAACCACCACCCCGACGTCGTCCAGCCTACCGTCACTGACACCCCCAAACTCTCCTATCGTCGCACCCGCGCTCGTCGGGTCCGTTCCTTTCTCCCCCGTGGCCTGCGGGTAGAGCATGTTGCGCAGGATCTCAGTCGTCATCACGACGATGTCGGCATCCGCGGTGTTGATGTCCACGTCTCCCGTCTTCAGCCCGACCCTTCGCACCCCGAACAGCGCCTGGAACTCCCTCAGCTTCTGGTTGGACAGAGCCTTGAGCGGAGTTGTGTATATGGCCTTCTGCCCTCGCGCTAACGCGGTCATGATGGCGGTCTCGCCCACGAGGGTCTTGCCGCTGCCCGTGGGGGCAGATACCACCACGCTGTCGCCCCGAACCAGCGCCGCGGTGGCCTCCTTCTGGAAGCCGTCCAAAGGGAAGTCGTACACCGCCGCTATGGCATCCACGGTGATCTTCTCGCCGGTCTCGCTAGGAAACCGGCTGAGGAAAGCCTCGAGCGACGGCTCTCCGTCGCTCGCCGCAACCGCGATCGCCGACGTCGAAACGTCATCGTCGAAGGAACCGTCGGGCGGGGACGCGCTCAGCGCCGATATCGTCTGCGACGGCACCCTACGAACGCGTGGGAACGGCCTCGGGGTGAGACGCGCCCTGCGACGCCCCGAGTCGATGAACCGAGTCGACTTACCCCACCCGCCCCTGTTGGCGTATTGGGCACCCCCGACGTGTCCACCGCATCCCGCCGGGGCTATGGCCGTCGGTGCGGGCGACGCCATCGCTCGGCCCGTTCGCCTCTCCTCCTCCACGCGCTCGCGACCTAACGAATCGTCTCGCGGATTCTATCCGCGCCCGTCCCTCGCTAAACTCGCGGTTCGCGACCTCGCGTGTGCGGTCCACCGCTTCACTTTACAAGATGAAAACCCAAGCCAGGAAACGCCGGACGGGCGAATTTTGCGATCTCCGAACGTCGCGCGGTCCTGACTAAATGCCTGTGCAGCTTTTTCCAACAGGCGCCTGCACCACTTCCTGCACGGCGGTTCGGGCAGATAAGTTGGCAATTTCGGCTGCTTTTGTCTACTCGCTGACTATGACCATGGGTGTTGTGATCAGGAGATTTTTTTTCCGAGGTGGAGAGCCAATTTTGAGTTTCAAAACTTCTTTTTTCAAAGGGTTCAAAGGCACTGCTGACGAGGCTCGGTGTTTTTCAAAGGTGATTCGGCAAATCTTTTCACGGTCAGCTTCCAATTGGACGTGCTAAACCACAAATAACTCGTATCCCGAATACACGTGCGTCATTCGTACTGGTTCGTTTTTCCAACGTGTACGGTGCCCGACGGTTCAAAAATGAACGACGGTTCGTACACCGCGTATATCGCTCATATATCTTACGATTTACAGGAAGTCAGTAATTTCCCAACGGCCATATTTGTCATTTCATCGACTCCCAAGAAATTTCGTGGATTGCCACATCGGCGCGTTCTGATTGGCTGAGCCGAAATTTTGATGCAGCCAAATTTTCGCGACGCACAACTCAGCAATAGACCTAGAAACCGAGTCAGAACCAAATCCAAGAGGTGCTGAACTGGCGAACAGATCATCCAAAAGCAACCCTCTTTCGCATCGTGGACCAATCAAATCACAGATCTGCGTAGCCGTTTCAGCACCCCCTAAACGCCCGATCTTTTGTCCCCCCGCTTTTCGACTCCACCCGATCCGCTTCGTGGCTGCGTTCCCGTATGCAAATCAGTGCGAGCACGGCTGCGATTAACCGCGCCAAACTCGGCGTATTTCTCGCCAAGCGTTGTTTCGGCACGACGTCGACGGCCGCCGTCTCGGGTGTTGCCGATCAGAACTCGACGCGCGAGACGACGGGACAATCGCCAACGCGGTCGCCCCAGTTCGATTTCTCCGCGCGAGACAAGCACCCAGGTCGCCCAGGTACCGCGCGCACACCGCGCGCCGTCCGCACAAGGTGAGCGCGCGCCCCGCATCCGCCCCGCCCCCCACACGCGGAAAAAAACCAAGGGGAGAAGATGGTCCCGGGACGCTTTTTACCAGCCCTCCGCGCGCGCCCGACGCGCAATTCCCACGTTGTTTTTCTCCCCAACGCCGCTTGACGGCATCACCGGCATGTTTTCTCGCATCTGTGCGGTGCGCGTCTCGCTCGTGCGCGTACTGGCCGCGCGGGGCGCCCGTTCCCGCGATCGACCCCCGTCCCGGTTTCCGACCCCTCGAGGGGAACTTTTTGGTAAACGTTTGGTGGGTTTTTTCCGAGAGATTCCGGGCGACGGGCGCGCGGGGTGTTCGACCCGCGCGCGAGCTCATTTTGACCCCGGTTTCTTCCGGATGAAGCCTCCGTGGGTTCTCCGCACGACTGTACGATTTTTGGCGTATTATACACGACATTCGCGCGTCCGCTGCGGTGCGAACGATCATCCCTCCTGACGAGCCCCTCGCACCCGCGATCTCACCGCCCCCTCTCTCAGGCGAGCACCACTTGAAAAAAGCCCCGAGGAGGCTAAAAGGCGGGAAGAACCCCTGCCCGCATTCAGACGCGACCGGGAGCCGATCGCATTACTTTTAGGCGTCTTCGAGTGATCTGACCATGTCAGGACAGCTCATGACGGGAGGCGTCGTGGCGCGACCCATGCGCGCGCCAGGGGCGGCGCGCGCCCTGGGGGCCGCGGTCAAATCCAACTCAGCATTCGCCCCGAGGAGGCCGGCGCGACGTTCGCTCAGGTTCGCCGTCAGGGCGGCAGTCAAGGGCCCCACGTTCATCCCAGACCAAGATAAGGATCCAGAGCCCGTGCCCGTGAAGACGACGGCTGCGTCCGCGGTGCAGGAGGCGGTTGCCGAGCCGCCCGCCCCCACGAACTACCAGAACAACCTGAAGCAGCGGATCTTGGCGCGTGGGCCTCGGGAGACGTTCTTCGAGGAGGACTACAGCATCACAATCCGCGAGTACGTCCCGACCCAGGTCAAGGTTACCGTGGAGTGCAACGGCCCGCGCTTTAGGGTCCGCGTCGAGACGGACAGCGAGGCGGAGCTCATCCTGCACTGGGGTGTGGCGACGGCCAAGGCGCCCGACACCTGGGTGATGCCCCACAGATCCATCATGCCAGCTGGCACGAAGGAGCTCGCGGAGGTGTGCCAGACCCCGCTCACGGTGGAGGACGTAGAGGATGGTAAGTTGGCGTATACCGTCATCGAGGGCGACATCGAGCACGCGCCGAGCACCCTGAACTTTGTGCTCCACGACCCCAAGTACAACCAATGGTACAACAGGCAGAATGGTGACTCGTTCCGCATCAAGTGCCCGTGCCTTCCCGAGCCCGAGCCCGAGCCCGAGCCCGAGGTTCAGGCCGAGCTCGTGGCTGATGCGACCGCTGTCGCCGTGGAGGCGTCGCCGCCGACGAGCCCGAGTAAGCCCAAGGGCATGTCCTCGCTCCTCGGCACCCTCAACTCTTTCAAGCGCAACCCCGCGAGCCCCCCCGCCAAGAAGGCCAAGGAGGAGAAGGTGACCAAGGCGGGGAAGAAGCGCAGGGGTAAGAAGGCGTCCGCAAAAGCTAAGGTCGAGGACGCGGAGACCGAAGACGATGACGACTACAAGATCGAGGAGTCGAAGAAGAGCAGCGTGGCGGATCTACTCATGTCCAAGGCCAAGGGTGCAAAGAAGGAGGAATCCGCTATGGCGGAGGTTGTCGCTGAGGTGGAAATCCCCCCGGCCCCCGAGCCTCTCAAGGCTGGACCCTGGGAGCCTTTCTTCGATTTCACCGAGCGCGTGTTCACCGAGGTTGACAAGGTGACACGAGTTGGAGTCAAGGTTGACGTTGAGGCTGGCAAGCCCCCTGGATCCTCTGCAAGGGTCAGGGTCGAGACGGACCTCCCTGGGGACCTTCTCCTTCACTGGGGTGTCGTGCCCCGCGGCGCGCGCGCCGATATGTGGACCGTTCCCCCTCCCCCCATGCGCCCCGAGGGTACCAAGGTGTACGGCGACCGCGCGGTTCAGTCCCCCCTGAAGAAGGTTAGCGGGGGACTCGCAGGTGACTTTGCGTACTGCGAGGTGGACCTTGGCTCCGCTCCTGGCGGTCTCCGCTTCGTCATCAAGGAGTCTGGCGGTCGCGATCGCTGGTTCGACAACTACGGCGCCGATTTCGTAGTGCCCCTGCCCGAGCAGGCTGTCTCCACCTCCCTGACTGGCAACGTTCGCAGCAACGCGCAGGTTGCCACCGCGAGCCCCACCAAGAACCCGCCTGCCGGTGCGACGGGTGCCTCCATGGAGGCCGCGCAGATGGCCCTCGGAGGAGCAGCCGCCGCCACCTTCAGCGGTCTGAAGACCAACGTCGACGCGTCCATCGAGGAGGCGATCAAGGAGGCCGCCCTCGCCATGGAGGCTGCCAAGATTGCGAGGGAGGTTGCCGAGCAGGCCACGGCCGCGGCAAAGGATCTGCCCGAGGATGCCGGCGCCAGCACAAAGGCCAGGAGGCTCATCGCTCAGGCGAACGCCGCTGCCGAGCGCGCTGCCATCGCCGCGCGTTCCGCCGAAGCTGCGGCCATCCGCGCAAAGGCTGCGAAGGATGCATCCTTCAACGACCTCAGCGGCACCGCCGCCGCGGCCAACCTGATCAAGAAGGCTGACGAGGTTGAGAAGATGGCAGAGGAGACCTGGGCCGGGGCGGACGTCGAGATCTCCGAGGATACCCTCAAGCGCTGGCGCGATGAGATGGAGCTCGCGGTGACCAAGGAGGCTGAGGCGAGGGCAGCTGAGGCTGAGGCTGCGGCGAGGGAGCTCCTGGAGCAGCGCAGGAAGGAGGCTGAGCAGGAGATGATCGAGGCTGAGCAGAGGAGGCTTGAGGCCGAGGCCAAGGCTAAGTTTGAGGCCGAGCTCGTCGCGAAACTTGAGGCTGAGGCTGCCAAGGCGGCGAAGGCTGCTGCCGATGCGCAGGCCCAGGCTGAGGCTGCGCTGGAGGCTGAGATTGAAAAGTCCATCCAGGATAACATGTCCGCTGCCGTGGAGGAGGGCAACAGCAGGCTGGCAGAGATTGAGCGCGAGCTGAAGGAACGCATGGAAGCCCTCGAGGAGATGAAGCGCGCCGCCTTGGACCCCACCATCGAGCGGACCTCGGACAAGCCCTCGTGGCTCACCGATCCGTCGGCTACGATCGTGATGCCGGACCCGGTTGAGATCTCTGAGCCCCCGCGCACCTTTGCGGAGCCTGTGATTCCCCAGTTTGAGCCCAAGCCCGCGGTTGTCACCCCGGTGGTTCCCGTCGACCCCTCCAAGAGGATCCAGACCCCTACCGGCACCGGCCAGGAGATGCTTCTTCAGGGTTTCAACTGGGAGTCCTCCCGCATCGAAGGTGGCGGCGCGTGGTAACGCAAGATGACGGAGATGGCGCCTAGGCTTGCCGAGCTTGGCTTCACCGTGGTGTGGCTCCCTCCCCCCACGGATTCTGTCTCCCAGGAGGGTTACATGCCCAGGGACCTATACAACCTGAACTGCAAGTACGGCACCAAGGAGGAGCTTAAGCAGTGCATCGAAGCTCTGCACAGGCACGGCATCAAGTGCCTGGGTGACGCCGTCCTCAATCACAGGTGCGCCCAGTTCCAGGGACCCGACGGGCTCTGGAACCAGTACGGCGGCAAGCTTGACTGGGACGCGCGCGCCATCGTCTCCGACGATCCCCACTTCGGCGGGCAGGGCAACCAGAGCAGCGGAGACTTTTTCCACGCCGCGCCAAACATCGATCACTCCCAGGATTTCGTCAAGCGCGACATCACCGAGTGGATGCAGTGGCTTCAGTCTGAGGTTGGCTACGACGGGTGGAGGCTCGACTACGTGCGCGGCTTCTCCGGCAAGCACGTCAAGACCTACATGGAATCCACCAACGTGAGCTTCGCGGTGGGTGAGTTTTGGGATACCCTCGAGTACGATTACGACTCCCCCAAGTACAACCAGGATGCGCACAGGCAGCGGATCATCAAGTGGATCGACGACGCGGGTGGCCTCGCGGGTGCCTTTGACGTCACCACCAAGGGTATCCTCCATGCCGTGTTTGAGCGGTGTGAGTACTGGAGGCTCTCCGACGAGGACGGTCAGCCACCCGGCGTGCTCGGCAGGTGGCCGTCGCGTGCTGTGACCTTCATTGAGAACCACGACACCGGATCCACCCAGGGACACTGGAGGTTCCCCGAGGGTGCTGAGGCACAAGGCTATGTGTACATTCTCACGCACCCGGGCACCCCCACCGTGTTCTGGGATCACGTGTACGATTGGCACGACGGCAGCCTGGCGCAGGACATCCGCAAGCTCATCGCGTTTAGGAAGGAGTGCGGGATCCACTGTAGGTCCAAGGTGAACATCCTCAAGGCTGAGGCTGGGGTGTATGCGGCGCAGATTGATGACCGTCTTGTGATGAAGATTGGGCCGGACGCGTTTGCGCCGGATGAGACGGAGTGGGAGTACGCCATGCACGGAGACAACTGGTGCGTGTGGAAGCACCGGTAAAAGTGACGTGGCGCGACACGAATATAAAGGGGAAGGGTTTAGACGACGTCGAGCTGTCTGGCATCACATTCGGACTGGACTCCGTCAGGGAAGATAACATCAGGGGATTTCAGCGAGGGGATTTGGTTATGTATGAGTATTGGGCGACGCAACATCAGGCGTTCTAATATCACTGAATTCTCTACGACACCTCCTGCGTTTCCGCGTCCACTTGTTTCTCCTTAGGCTTCTGCTTCTTCGCTTGTCCTTTTTTTTCCCTCTCCTGGGCTACCGTTAGTATCATGTGTGAAGGACCAACCATCTTCCCCTCAACCTCCACCTTATGTGGGTTTAGCATCGCACAGAACTCCTCGTACAGTATCGCGCCCGCGTCGGGTCGCATATTGGCTTTCACTCCATCGTTCGACTTGAACTCTATCCGAGCCGTCACCTTGTGCCCCTGCTCCAAGAAACGGTTTGCCTGGTCCGCCTTGGTCCTGAGGTCATTGGTGCTAATCCTCGCGCTGAGCCTCAGCTCCTTGACCTGATCGTGCCGCCTCCTCTCCACGGCCTTTTTCCGCGCCTCCCTCTCCTTCACGCGAAGCTCATACCTGAACGCGTCATAGTCGAGCATGCGACAGACGGGGGGAACCGCCTTGGCGTTCATCTCCACCAGGTCCAGGCCGGCATCCCTGGCGCGCTTGCGGGCGACGATGGTGGGTATCACCTCGTGCGATTTGGTGTCGCCCACGCCGTCTCCCCCCATCACGAGCCTGATATGACGAGCGGTGATCTGTTCGTTGATCCTGTGCGCAGCTACTGAGTTCTTCTTCGTCACGTCCTCCGTCCGATCGCGTCTCCTATCTATCGACATGCCCCTCGCCTGGCTGATCCTCCACGGCTCGTCGAGGACTGAGCCTGACGCGGTGACCCACCTACGCCACCCGCTGCCCACGCAGGACGACATGAGGGAAACGGCAGCCGAATCCCTCGACGTCGATATTAGCGTCCTCGATGTGACTGCAAAGTCTGCGAGAGCTCGCAGCATCGCTCGAGTTCCCCCCATCTCTGCCGCGCCCCTCTCGTCAAATGATTACGAGTATGAATTTTCCGCGTGAACTGCTCTCAAAAAAAACGGCGTTCAGTGTGCATTGCGCGTCTTGTTCGGCATGGTAAAGATCGTGGAGCTCGAGCAAGACTCCACGAGCTGGAAAAGCAGTGCTGGCGTGGGCCTGGCCGGGAGCGAGCTGCCACGGAAGCGCCCGAAGAAGAAGAAGTCCAACGCCGACCTCACGGGCTTGGCTGGGGGATCGGGGGGGACCACAACAGGGGACGACAAGCCCGCGGCTGTGGTAGGGGAGGCCATTGGCGGTCCAGGTGGGGACGCGCCGATCGGCAAGGGCACAGGTTTCAGGTTGAAACGGTACAATCAGACGTTGGTGCTCATCCCAATCTTCTTTCAAGCCATCGTAGTCGCGGTTGGTTTCTCCGCCGGTCTCTACTTCATTTTCAGGGCGATGAAGCACTGGGTGGGGTTTTTTTGATGTGGTGTAGCGTTAGCCATAGCCAGCTAGCCGCGAGTAACACTTAGGGATGTATGAACAGCCGAGGCTGATTTCGTATTCACAGGAATAATATGATGATAAT
>MDTA01046227.1_pt1 | contig 17514 bp, 15 predicted proteins | sample 811151 | NCBI WGS metagenome assembly MDTA01 (sample SAMN05326648, study PRJNA326480) | marine metagenome | isolation source: seawater | place: Indian Ocean: South | collected 2010
TGGTATCACTCTTAGCTTTTTTGAGTTTACGCCCAGCAAGTACTTTTGCAGCAGTAACATTTGTCATTGCACTATCTGCTATCATTTCAGTTTTTTTAAATGCATCACTTTTTTGAATTTTTTTCTTAGTGGCAGTTAATTTATCTACAACAGCACCTGCAGCTTCATCCGCTTTAGTTTTTACTCGTTTGCCTGTCTCTTTAACCTTAACTGATGCTTTTCGCATTTTTTGACCAGTTTCGGTTTCCATGAATTTATTCAATTTTCCTTGAGCTGTTTCTTTAGCTGTACTTAATTTATCTGCAGCTTTATCTTTTACATTCTTAATCTGTCTTTCTGCTTTTTGGAAGCTTTCACTTTCTTTAATTTTTTCCTTAGTTTCAATTAATTTATCTCCAACAGCACCTGCAGCTTTATCCGCTTTAGCTTTTACTCCTTTGGCCGATTTTTTCGCTGATTTTATTACTTCATTAGCTTTTTTAGACATCTTTACTACTTGTTTATTTTTAGATACTTTATCAACAGCGCTTTTAGCTGCCTGACCAGCCTTTGTATTCATCATTTTTGTTGCAAGTTTTGCCTTTTTAGTTCTAAGAGCTTGCGCTTTTTTTCTTAAACCAGCAATTCTTTTTTCACTTGGTTTTAATTTTTTTTTTACTTTTGAAATACGACGCCCAGCCCGTGACCTTTGTGCCCTTGCAATCATTCTGTTAAAACTTCCTAAACCACCAATTTGGTAATTATATAATATCATGTTAGCAGTAATGCTATGAGAATTAATCATTCTCCCTGTTAAGGGATTCAAGATTTTACTCACCATTAATATATAATAATATATTTAATACCAAAATATTCCAATAATTATATAAAAACTATACACTCATAATATAACTAATGAAAGCTAAATTAGTATTAGATGATAATACTATATTTGAAGGTACACTATTTGGAAAAAAGATAAATATTGAAGGTGAACTTGTCTTTAATACATCCATGGTAGGATATCCAGAATCATTAACCGATCCATCATACAAAAGTCAAATACTTGTATTAACTTATCCAAGTATTGGTAATTATGGTGTACCTCCTCATGAAAAAGATAAAAAATCTAATATTTTAAACTATTTTGAATCTAATAAAATACAAATAAGTGGTTTAATAATTGCAGATTATTGTGAAAATCATAGTCATTGGAATTCTAATCAAACACTTTCTGATTGGATGGAAAAATCAGGTGTACCAGGAATATACGGTATAGATACGAGACAATTAACTAAAATTATACGTGAAAAGGGTTCGCTGAAAGCATCTATAATAACTGATAATACTAAAGCCATACTCAAACAATCAAATCGTGATTTGGTATCGCATGTTTCAAATCCCATAATTACCGAATATAATAAAAATTCTAAGTTCAAAATTATCATTTTTGATTGTGGAATTAAAAATAATATAATACGCAAGTTTTTAAATTATAAAGATATATATCTTAAGGTTGTTCCTTATAACTATAAAATTCAAGATAATGAATTATTTGATGGTATATTTATAAGTAATGGTCCAGGTGATCCTAAAGATTGTCATGAAACTATTCAAACTGTAAAACAATTACTAAAACAATCAAAACCAATTTTTGGTATTTGTTTAGGTAATCAAATTTTGGGACTTGCTGCAGGATGTAACACTATTAAACTTAAATACGGTAATCGCAGTGTAAATCAGCCCGTAATCGACCTTTGTACAAAAAAATGCTACATGACATCGCAAAACCATGGATATGCAATAGATAATGCAACTTTACCTGAATGCTGGTCACCATATTATATTAATGCGAATGACATGAGTAATGAAGGTATTATGCATGTATCAAAACCGTTTGTTGGAGTACAATTTCATCCAGAAGCATGTGGTGGACCATCTGACACCGATTTTTTGTTTGATAACTTTATTGCACGTGTTAAATCAAATGAAAATCATAATTACATAGATAAAAGCTTATCATATTACTACCAAATTAAAAATAGAAGTATCAGTAAAGTATTGTTATTGGGTTCTGGTGGATTGTCTATTGGACAAGCCGGGGAATTTGATTATTCTGGCTCACAGGCTATTAAAGCTCTAAAAGAAGAAAATGTTGAAGTTATACTAATCAATCCTAATATTGCCACAGTTCAAACCTCTAAAAATATGGCTGATAAAGTATATTATTTATCGGTTAATAAGGACTCTGTAACTAAAATTATTGAGAAAGAAAAACCGGATTCAATTATGATTAATTTCGGAGGTCAAACCGCATTAAATTGTGCTATAGAACTTCACAATGATGGTATACTTAGTAAAAATAATGTACAGATATTAGGAACCAGTGTTGAATCAATTGTTACGAGTGAAGATAGAAATAAATTTGCAGATTTAATGGAAGAAATAGGAGAACCTGTAGCAAAAAGATTTATTGTTAAATCAGTAAGCGATATTGATGAAGCTGTGAAATGTATTGGATTTCCAATGATATTGCGTAATGGATTTGCTCTTGGTGGATTAGGCTCATGTTTTGTTAATGATAAATCAGACCTATCTGTTCGTATAGAAGAACTACTTAAACATTCAGACCATGTATTAGTTGAACAGTCAATAAAGGGCTGGAAAGAAGTAGAATATGAAATTGTTCGCGATTATTCCGATAACTGTATAGCTGTGTGTAATATGGAAAATTTTGATCCATTGGGGGTTCATACAGGTGATTCTATTGTTGTTGCTCCGTCACAAACTTTATCTAATAGTGATTATTATAGGTTAAGAAATAGTGCAATTAAAATAGCAAAAAAATTGAATATTGTAGGCGAATGTAACGTACAATTTGCACTTGACCCTAAATCAAATGATTATATAATCATAGAACTTAATCCAAGATTATCTAGAAGTTCTGCATTAGCTTCCAAAGCAACCGGATATCCTCTTGCGTATGTTGCTGCAAAAATTTTATTGGGAAAAGACCTTATCGATCTTAGAAATAAAGTTACAAAAAAAACAACAGCATGTTATGAACCAAGTTTAGATTATATGGTTGTTAAGATGCCACGTTGGGAATTCCGAAAATTCGAACACGTAAATAAACATTTAGATAGTTCAATGAAAAGTGTAGGAGAGGTAATGGCCATTGGTCGTAACTTTGAGGAAACAATACAAAAAGCAATACGAATGATTGATGATACAAATTTAGGTTTTTGTTACAATGATGATGAAGAAATAGATATTGATAATGAACTGTTAAATCCAAGTTACAACCGTATTCAGATTATTGCAAAGGCATTTGACGTTGGATATACTGTTAATAAAATATATCAACTAACAAAAATAGATAAATGGTTTTTACACAAATTATACAATATTCACAAGTTTAAGTCATCAGTAAAAAAGATTTCAGAAGAGCAATGTTCACCTAAAACATTACTGCATGCCAAAAAACTTGGTTATTCTGATAAATATATATCGAAACTCTGTGGCTTATCACCTGACAGAATTTATAGTCTTCGTATTAAAGATAATATTATGCCGTGTGTTAAACAAATTGATACAACAGCCGGTGAATTTCCTGCAGAAACAAACTATTTATATCTTACATATAATGGTAATGAACACGATGTAACATTTGACAAAAACGGGGTAATAGTTCTTGGCTGTGGTTGTTACAGAATTGGCAGCAGTGTTGAATTTGATTGGTGTGCAGTAAGCTGCATTAATACTCTTAAAAAGAATAAAGAATATTCTATAGTAATAAATTATAATCCTGAAACAGTAAGTACCGATTATGACGTATCAGATAGGCTCTATTTTGAAGAAATATCTTCTGAAATTGTTACTGATATCTACAATATTGAAAATTCTAAGGGTGTTATTGTTTCAGTTGGTGGACAAACACCTAATAATATAGCTATTGATTTACACAAAAATAATATAAATATTTTGGGTACTTCGCCTACTAATATTGACCGTGCTGAAGATAGACATAAATTTTCTAAGTTATTGGATAGTATAGGGGTTGATCAACCTTTATGGAAAGAACTTGATAAAATTGACGAAGCTATTGATTTTTGTGAAAAGGTTAATTACCCTGTATTAATTAGACCGTCATATGTTCTAAGTGGAGCTGCAATGAAAGTTGCAGAAAATCAAAAACAATTAATAAGTTATCTCAATATGGCTACTAAGGTATCAAAAGATTGTCCTGTTGTTATATCAAAATTTATTACGGATGCAAAAGAAATAGAGATAGATGCTGTAGCAGATAAAGGAAAATTAATTAATTATGCCGTGTCTGAACATGTAGAAAATGCAGGTATTCATTCTGGAGATGCAACATTAATTTTACCTGCGCACAAATTATATCTGGAAACAATAAAACGAATAAAAAAAGTTACTAAACAAATAGCTGAAAATTTAGAAATATCGGGTCCATTTAATATTCAATTCATATCAAAAGATAATGAAATAAAAGTTATAGAGTGTAATTTAAGAGCTTCTCGTAGTTTTCCTTTTGTATCAAAAACATATGACATTAATTTTATCGAAATGGCTACAAATATTATGCTAAAGACCAAATATAATATAGCTAATATTAAGTTTGATGAGTTAGAATATGTTGCTATAAAGGTTCCTGTTTTCTCGTTTTCAAGATTACCTAATGTAGACCCAGTACTTGGTGTCGAGATGGTTTCAACTGGTGAAGTTGCGGCATTTGGTTATGATGTTAAAGAAACATATATAAAGGCACTTATGGCAAGTGGTTTTAAACTTCCAAAAAAAAATATTCTAATTTCAATTGGAGACCAAAAATTTAAATATGAATTTTTATCTTCATTGCGTATTTTAAGTAAGTTGGGTTTCAATCTATATGGTACTGAACAAACATATCTATTTTGTGCATTAAATGAAATTGAAATGACTAAAATTGATATGCTAACTATATTAAATAAACTTGATAAATCTGAAATTGACTTAATTATAAATATACCTACAAGTATGTATAATAGTGAAAATAAATCTAATGGTTTTGTTATGAGGCGTAAATGTATAGATGTAAATATCCCTCTTATTACAAATATAAAATGTGCCAGATTATTTGTAGCGAGTCTACGCGATTACATAAATAATGGTATTGACTATAAATCATGGGATGAATATGTTATAAATAATTAAAATTTGATTTAAAGATTATATATGACATATTATTATTCATATCATGTCTTCTTCTAAGATGGTCTCACAACTAATTACTGGATCAGTTTCGAATAATGCTAAAAATAAATCTCAAGCCACAAAACCAGCTCAACCTGAACTGGTATTTAATAGAGATATTGATGCTATGATTGGTAAATATAACAACCTACGAGGCCAAGATAGAGAAAACTGGATTAGTATTCAAAATAGTTATCTATCAAAGTATCACCCATTTTATTCACTATACAACCAAACGTCCGAAAATCTAAAACCTAATAGTAAAGAATTTAAAGAACAAGCATGGGATAACTATCAATATAGATACGAATAAATTAAAAAATATTAAATCTTACGATGTTTTAATACCTTTATTGTTTTATTTTTATAAATTTGATTTTAAATACTTAAAGAAGTTAAAGAATAATAATGTAATATGGCCCAAAATTCATTGGAACAGAAACATATGAACAACTGGGATAATTACCAAAATCAAATTAATAATTATCTTCTATCTATTCAATCTAATCCATATCTCAGTGAACTTAAAAATGATTTTAAACAAATGAATATAGAAAAAATAACCAATTGGTTTACCAATGATAAATATAAACACTGGATAAAAATTCTAATGAACACGGCTAAATTCGATACACGTATTATTAATAAATTGAACTCGACATTTAATAACATTAACTATATGAAGCAATTTTGTTTGTATATTCAAGAAAATATTGAAGTAAATAATGATAAACAATTTATTGACTTGTGCAAAGATAAACCACTTGAAAATATCTTAAAAATTGTAAAAGAAAAAATTCCTAAAACCAAATTTAATCCATCTGAACTAAAGTTTGTAACTACAACTGGATTAGCAAAAATTGATACATCTGTGGATTTTGTATACCTCTATAAGAATTTTGTACCACCTGAAAACGTAGTTAAATCAGTATCTCCAGTTGATTCTAAACCTTACTACCATAAAGAGGCAATCAATAAAGTTGTTGGATGTAAAACAGGTAATTTCCCAATTAAAGGATATTTTAAGAAAGAAGAGGTTGGTGATTTTTATAACTGTGCTACATTGCAGATTATTTTGGGTGAACGTAAGTGTGCTAATGCAAAATTATTCAATAATGGTAAACTGCAATTGACCGGTATTCCTCATCCTGATTTAGGTAATCTTGCAGTCAAAATTATATGTGACCTAATTAAATCTATTCCAGATAATGATGAAGATGGAACTAAAATTGTATTTGATAAAAAACGGGTTAATATCAAGCATTATAATACAGTAATGATTAATACTTGTTACGACCTTGGAATAAGTATTGATAGAGATATTACCAGTTCTATTCTTAATCATAGGTATAATTTTAATACTGTGTGGGAGGGTGATGGATATCCTGGTGTCAGAATTCTATATTATTATAACACTGATACAGTTGGTACATCTAATGAAGGTAGGTGTATATGTAATAGTGAAAGTGGTGAAATCTGCAGTGGTAAAGGTAATGGCTCTGGTGATAATAATTGTAGGAAAATTTCTATAGCTCTTTTTCAAAGTGGAAAGGTAATTATAGCTGGTGGATGTCAAGACACTAAACCAATTTACTCAGTTTATGAATTATTCAACAATGTTATATCTGAAATTGTTAATGAAATTACAAAAATTGATAGTGCAGGCACCAAAAAACAAGTTAAAAAGGTCAAAGAAATCTATATTGATAAATCTACTATTAATAACATGAATTTATATCAGAATGTATTGGGTTTGATTAAATAATTAAAATATTACCCATATTTATGTATGTCTTCTTCCAAAATAAATGTTTATTTTAGAAAAAAACCTTTTAATCAGTTAATTACTAATGATGAAGATATAATTAAATATAAAGATAATCAGATATATGTTAAAAATCTAAAACCACGTGTTTCCTCTAAAAGTCAGTATATGGAATATAATGCTAATCTTATTACAGAGGATATGGTAAATAAAGATGTATATACCGAGACTATTAAAGGAGGTCTTGATAAATTACAAAACATATTGTTAATTGCATATGGTCAGACTGGTTCCGGAAAAACGCATACATTATGTGGTAACAGTAACGAAGACGGATTGATTACACAAGTAATAAAAGATAAATTAGACCAAGGTTTAACATGTCAAATTAAAACATTAGAAATTTATCAAAATGAGGTTTATGATTTACTTTCTAAATCTAAACCCAAATTATTTTTTTATGAATCCAATAAGAAACTTGTATTTAAAACAAATCCGGGTCAATATGATATTTCATCGTACAAAGAACTCAATGATATATATGATAAAATAAATAGAAATAAACAAATGGGTTGTACAAAAATTAATCAAACTTCTTCAAGAGCACACACTATTTATCATTTCGTGTTTTCAAATTCGCAAACATTTGTAGCTATTGATTTGGCAGGTAATGAACGTGGCTATTTAACAAGTGCTATTAATTCACAACAAAATAAGGAATATATTTCAATTAATCAAAGTTTATTTGCTCTTAAAGAGTGTATACGCGCTATATTTCTTAATAGACCATATATTCCATTTAGGAGATCCAAACTGACTCTTTTATTACGTGAATTTTTAACAACAAAAATACATCTACATTTTATAGGAACACTCAATCCATCAAGATTATGTTATCCTGATATTATTGATACAATTGAATATGGTTTATGTCTCAAAAAATCTAAAATGAAAAAATTATTAAAACATGTATCAACTCAAGAATTTTTGATAACTCCCAGATGTGAAAAAGCTGAAATATCAGATATAATTGATGATGAAAATAATAAGGATGAAGATGTTGTTATTGACCGGCCTGTAACTGCTATTAATATCGAAAAAAACAATATTCAAGATAGAAATATTAAGTCTGAACCAGCACTTACTAAAAATAAATTTCTGGAAGACTACCACAAATTTATAATTAAGAATTTTACAATTGGGAGAAAACATGCTAAAATTTACAATTTAATAAAATCTAATAATAATATACCATTTAGAAAAATTAGAGCTCTTATAAAGGAATATAATAACGCTGCGTCATTTATATATTAAATATTTTGTTTTATTTTGAATACCAGGTTAAACTGATCTTTTTCTGTAGATTTAATATTAATTGGTTCACCACGATGATTAAACAATTCAATTGTAAGTTTATCAAGTTTTATAGGTGAATTTGGGTTGTAAATACCAAATAATTTATCTGAATTAATATAGGTGTAACAATCATTGGGTTTTCTCTCCCAAATTATTTGACAAAATCCTCCTATATTAGTGTCATTGAGATACAATATATCTTCAAATTCTTTTATTTTAATTAATAAATAAGGGATTTTGCTAAAACTATTTTTATCATAAAAATTATGATTAATAAAACAACTTACAAGTTCAATGGATACCACATTTTCAATAGCTCCTTTGCCATTATAGTTAATATTAAATTCCAAATTTTCAGAGGTGCTATTAATTGCTGATTTTGTACTAATTATATTAGCCATTAAATTCATGCTCTTTGTTTCTTGAACGACTGGTTCTTCATCAATAACATTATTTCTACATAAATTATCAGCTATTTGTTTTAGAGAATCTTGAATTTTTAAGTTAATATCATTTTGTTCACTGCCATTAATAGCTGGTATAGGACCATTGTTTATATTTTCTTCTATAATAAGTTTAGGTCGTTCATCTTCGATATCATATTTTAATATATCAGAGTGTGAATCAAGAGATATATCATTATTATATTCAGGACTATGTATTTCGTGTTTATAGGTATTAACTGGTTTATTATATACATTTGTATTGCTTTTATCTTGAGAGTTACTAATATCAAAATTAGATATATTTATTTGTTCTCGAGAATTTGTATAATTATTTGTATTATAATGCATATTTTGATGTTCATTATGGTTTATATTATTCTTTTTTATATCATTATGGATTATTTCTTGGTTAGAATATTTTGTATTATTCTGTAAAGAATTATAATTAATATTTTCTACATTAGGATTTGAAATATTAAAATTTGTATGCGGAGGCGATTGAGTATTGTTGGGGTTAGCTTGTGGATTAATTTGAGGATTAAGTTTATCACGTTCCATTTGCATTATTTTTAATTTATCTTCTAACGATGCTTTTGATTTTCGCCTATCAAGATATTCTATTTCTGGTTCAAATTCAGGTGGTATGATTTTACTACGAGAATTAAAATTTGTATTTTGACCTATATTTACATGATTAAACGGCATATTTTTCTGTTCAAATGAGGAGTTGTGTGTAGTCTGTATATTAACGGGCTTCTCGTCATATTTTTTTTGAAAGTTTAAATACATAATCATATCTTTAATTTTTTCTCGTGATAATTCATTTTTTTTAAGCTGAAATTTATCAATAAGTAATAAATATTCTTGTTCTGAAAGATTAAATTTACTTGATAACATTTTTTTAAGTTTGACAATAATATTTTGGTATATATCCTTTTCAATTTCTCTGATTTGATTAATAGTTTGTTGTCTATCAAAAAGTAAATTATTAAGTCCTTCAAGTTTGGTTTTACTCTGATATTTTATATTTGTATCATTATCTCCTTTACTAATAACTTGCCGTATACCTGTCAATGATGACAAGGGTTTATCTGTATTAATAAATCTTTCCATTATTATAAAAAAAAATAATTTTATTAATAACTGTACGTAGTAACTAATAATCTACTTTTGGAGAAACATAGTATTGAATTGAAGTCCCGTCATCATTAAGCATAAAATCCATACGAAGAGGTGATGATGGTGCTACATGACACATAACATAAGGAGAAATACTAAACGCTTTTGAAATAAGTTTGATAAAATTCAAGGTAATAGTAGACGTAAAATTACCTTCACAACTATATAGTTCATACTCTTTCTGCATAATTTTTTTCGTAACAAATTTATTATCCTGCTTTTTTAATATATTTTTTTCTACATTTCTTGCTTCTTTTAAGATTTCAATATTAAGTTCAGACGTATCACTATTTGATTGCAATGTTAGCTTTTCATCGGCTATATTAAATTTAATGTAATCGCCCTCAATTACGGTAATTGAATTAATCAGATTATTAAATAGCTTTGACCTCATTTCAAACTCCATTGGATAGTCCATATCTGGGACATCAATTTCATCTTCATCAATATAGAGCAGTTTCAGAGAATATTTTCGATTTATTCCAGAACCACCGAATTTAATTTGAAGATTTGTAGTAGTACTTTCTTCTAGACTGTCACATGAGATTTCAATTTTATCTTTGTCACCACTACATTTTAGTATTTTAACAAATTCCTTAAGATTAATACCAAGACCGATATCCTGAATATATTCATATATTTCAAAATCATCTTTACTAATTTCAATTTTGATAAACGAAACATGAGATGAATCCATACCTGATAGATATAGTCCATCTGATTTTACATTTAACATACCAAGTTCAAGTACATTAGATGCTGTATCAAAAATACTTGTGAATAGCTTATTATCTTTGGGTACAAAACTGACCATTTTTTATCAATTACCATCTTACGTTATTTAATCAAATTTATTAATCACATATATATAAAATGAAAGAATTTGACAACTACCGTGATATCATAGTAGACTATTGGTTTAGTAAAAAATATATGGAATGGATGATGAATGGAAAAAAATATGACGAGGAAATGACCGAAAAATTCGAATTTTTACTTGAACATGCATTACATGGTAAACTCCATCATTGGAAAAATACAAAAAAGGGTTTTTTGGCATATGTTATATTATTAGATCAAATGCCCCGACATATTTATAGGGGTAATTACAAGTCTTATCAATTTGACGATATAGTTTGTAAATTCGTAAAATTGAATTACATGAAATACATTGACAGATATTCTCCTGTTGAACAAATGTTTGCATTAATGCCTCTGCAACATTCTGAGTCAATTGAAGACCAAAATTTGGGAATTTCAATTCTAGAGGGCTTAATTAAAGATTCTAAGTCAGAAGCTGATACTAAATTTCTTGAAGAAGTATTATTTCATCAAAAAGGACACTATGAAGTTATAAAAAAATATGGACGGTTCCCTAAGAGAAATATTTTTTTTAAAAATAGAATCAATTCCAAAGAAGAACAAGAGTATTTAAAATCTGAGAGAAACTCAAACAAACCATATTAGATTTTTTGAGTTATTATGTTATTACTAACTATAAGTGATTTTCCAGAGTAATATCCATTTTTATAAGCTGTAATATTAGTTAATTTATTGTTGTTAAAGTATGTATTTGAAATCATTTCTAAGTACAATTCAAGCCATAAATGAAATAGTTCCTGACAAATTGTATTTTCAAATACATGTTCAACATTCATATCTAAAAGTTCCCATGGTTTTGGTTTAACCATGAAATGAAGTATTGAAACATCATCTACAAGCTTTAACTTTTGTAAACTTTCTACCAGTATAGGATGACAATTATAACGCATGCTCATTGGATTTATATTAATTTTGTTTTCATTGTTCAAGCCTTCAAATATGTATTGGTCAGAGATAAATATATCTTTGGTAAAGAATTCTTCACCTTCAGATTTAAGCTTATCAAAGCAGTTATTATATAAATATTCAGAAGGTTTAAAAACAATTACACCTGAATTATATCTGTCTTTTACTATTATAATTGACCTATAATCCTTAGTTGCCTGTATGTCGCGTACCATCATGATACTATTAAATTCTAATTTTTCATTCATAAGATGATCTATATTTTGAAGAAGTAATATATCTGTGTCTAGATATATAATTTTATCATAATCTGTAAGAGAAAACATACATAATTTACCAAATAAATGCTTCTCTTTTATTTTATCGATATGGGACTTAGAAAATTTTAAATTTTGCAGTATTTCTCCGATATTTATTTTAAATAACTCAATTCTATATTTGTCCAATAATTTGATGGATTCTACACTTACATCTTCGGTGACAATACATCCAAGATTGTATTTTGAATTGATTTTTCTAAGGTTATATTTGAGAAGAAGAACACCTTTAATATCTCTATCATTGGAAATATATGTAGTTATAATTCCTTTCATTATTTTTATAATTATGAGGTATCTTTATTGTCTGATATAGTTTTACTATAAGATTTAATTTGTTCTTCATCATAACCATTGCAGGTATTACGTACATGTATATTATATATATCAGCTTGATATTTTAATATAGCAAATAATTTTGGATTAATACTCATTTCATCAAGTTCAATATTATCAAGATAAATAGTAATACTTTCATCTAATTTTTTTGCTATTTTTATTTTTTGAAGAAATAAAAGTCTTAAAATGTGTTCATCAGTTAAAGTGTTAAAAATAAGTTTTCTATGAAATATATTATCCCATTTATTATTTTTTGTAATGATTAAACAAGCTGACATTATTATATTTTCTAATTTAACTTTAAATTTTTAAAATTAAGTTAGTATTTTATAAATTTTCTTGTTCTGGTGTGACTGTATCATATTTAGAATCTTCATCAAGTTGATTTTGAGTTGATACTAAATTTCTGAATATTTTTTGTGTATCTTGGTCAGAACCCGTAGGTGGGTCTGGTGCTTGGTGTTTATCTCCTGCATAGAATCTTTCTTTACCACGAAAACCTGGTCTTATTGGATATAACATACATAATATAGCTATAACCGATAATAACATGACAGCTACTTTAATCATATATTATATCCAAGCATTTTTATTTAAATTATAATATAACAAAAAGCTTATATTAATAAATTTAATGTTTAAGATAATTCATGAGGACTTTTCTACCAATAGCACCATGAATGTTTACAGCACGTCCGGTTTCAGGATTTGTAATTTTTTGGAAGGGATTTCCACCGTTTTGATTTTTTTGAGAGCGGCGGCGGTTGTTATTTTTAGCTCTGTTTTGATTTTTTTGAGAGCGGCGGCGGTTGTTATTTTTAGATTTTCTACGAGCACCACCAGTTTGCATACCAGAGTGTTTGGTTGCACCAAGTTCGGGGCCCATAAGATTATCGGCTATAATAGTACCTCTTGATGTTGGTACATTAGCTCCCCAAGCAGAACCAGACATATTTAATGCAGAAGCACCAGTAGGATGGTATCTTCCAGAATTAGTTCCGAATACTTCTGCTGGAAGAGGGGTGCCATGCATACCTCCTTTTTGTACAAATTTTTGTTTACGAGTCATATATTATAAGTATATATAATTATATTGTGTCCCATTTTCCAAATTTATTATTACTTAATTGTACTAAATTTATGTAATCCTTAAATTCTTCACGTATTATAAACATTATTCTATATTCTAATAACTTAAGGTCTATTTGTTTCTTCTGAGGTTTCTCAAGAGCAGAACCACGTAAGTTATCCCAATTCATAATTAATTTCATTTGAATATCTTTAAATGAATATCCATGGAATCATTTTTTATTGAACAGTTTCGTCTTTATTATAAATGGCACGTTATTTATAAATGATTTGCAATATGGACAATAAATGTGGTCATTTGATTCTTTGGAAACAAAATAGGACGCAATAAAATAGTTATATTTAAAACTATGTCCACAACTTAATGTTATCACATTTTTGTCACTAATATCATTTTGTTTAAATTTATCACCACTTATTAGACAAGTATTATTTTTAACAGATTCTAAACTTCTATTAAATATAGTTTTAACCATTACATAAAGATATATAGTTAATTTTAAATGATTATATTAGTATGATTGTAACTAATTATAAAGAAATTTCCGCGTTAAATCTAAGTCTATATAAACCGGTAAAAATTAGACATGATTTATATAAATTAGCACTAAGATATAAAAATATACCTCTTATTATACAAACTCCAAAAGTCCATATATTTAATTCACCTAAAATAAATAATTATGGTGGAAAACTTACTATAAATTTTGGATATTCTGATATAGAAGAAAAAAAAATATTTATTGAAAAAATAAAACTTATTGAAAAATTCATACAATCTTCCATACGGTTTATACTTAAACAATATATATCTGATAAATTTAGTTCATCCAGACTAAGAGAATCTATATATAGCAATTCTGAAAACACTAATTTATATATGAATTTACATCTTGATAAAAAAATAATAAGCATATATGACCCATTTAAAAATGAACAAAATATCAACTATTTATCATCAAATAGTAGTTTAATTAATATCATATACATAGATAGTATTTGGGTAAAAGAAAATGAATATGGGATAAAATGGGGTTTGTTACAAAGTAAGGTATTTCCCTCAATAGAAAAATTAGAAGAATGTATAATTGAAGATAAATATGAAGACCAACCTCATAAACATTATTATAATATACCAACATGTAATATAATCAATGATACACAGTCAAGCTTTCACAAAAAAAATATAAATAGTGATAAAGAAAATCATGATGTCTATGTAAAATACGCAAAAATGAAACGTCTAAATATTCCCATTGAAAGGATTAATCAAAAATTAATAATGGATGGTCTTAATCCTAATGAATTTAGAGATTTTATGGATGGGAAACAGATTAATATTGAGATTAAAAAACCACTGAATCTTTTTTCAGAAATGAAAAGTCAGCTTAAAAAAAGCGAACCTATGAAAAAATCTAAGGTGAAGTCTAAAAAAAGTAATAGTTTTATTCCCTCCGTTGAAGAAATAAGAAGAATGTTAAGATTAATTAAGAAAAAATCACGTTCCCGGGAAAAAATTAAATAAGTATATAACTTTAAATATAGTTATAGACTTAAATTATAAAATTGTCATTTTTTCATGTCCTACTATAACTGATGTATCGATCCAAATGTCAAATCCATTTTTAATGACAAGTTTACACCAACTTACATCTTCAGATGAAAAATCAGATATTTCTGAATTTGTTTCGGAGTTTTCGCCAATAGTATGCCATAACGGTCTAAACCATGGATATTCAAGAGATTCAAATACATTTTTCTTTACAAGTACCCAACCAAATCCAGTATAACTTACCTTCATTAAGTCTGAATTAGTTTTTTCTTTCCACGCACGAATAATATTTGGGTTGAGAAATTCGAAGGAACCATTTTTTTTAAAATATTCCTTATCCCAATTTTGAACACAAGCAAATGATTCTGAATTTTGCATACGATACAATCCACCTATTATATCTTTATCCGCATACAGTAATTTTTTAAATTGTTCAACATTGAAGACTTGGTCACTATCTATCCACATTATATAATCGTAATCAACTTTACCTTGAAATGGTTTTTGTTTTTTTCCATTTAAAACATCACCACCTAAACAAAGATTACGTACATAATATACATTACTACTTTGAAAATTAGACATAAATATTTTTATATTATTGTAGAAACACCACATAATCAATGACGTCCAACTTTTTAAAAAATTATGGGAAAATGTAGTACCTGGTAAACAAAACATTATCTTTAATTGTTTACTTGCTATATTTTTATCATTAATTTCTGTCATTTAAAGTAAGTTATTTATATAACTTTAACTTATTATAATTAATATTTAAATATAATTGAAGATTAGTATAAAGTAAGTTAATGAGTAAAACAGCTAATAATATTGATGAACTTAAGTTTAAAAATTTAATGAAAACACTGCGTTATTATGAAAAAAAAGTACCATCAGTTGATGACTACGTATTAGCAACGATAACAAATTATACAGATGCGGGTATTTTTTGTTTTTTAGATGAATATAAAATAGAAGCATTTATGTCATTTAAGGATGCATCTTCATCCAGAAAATTACGGGTCATACGGAGAGAGGTGCATAAAAATAAAAAATATATTTTAACTACTATAAAGGTAGATGAGCAAAAAAATTTTATCGATGTTGAAAAGAGGAATATAGATGAAAATGAGCAATCTGAAATGATGAAAATAGTTAATTTTTATTCAAAAATATTCAATATATTTGTAAAAACATTTATTATAAATAATCAAATGTGTTCTGTTTCAGATATATATTACTTTTTGTCTGATACCTTATGGAAACACGATAAAGAACAAACAAAAGAAATTTTGTATAAATTACATACAGAAACTGATTTTGTAATAGATAAATTTAATCTTAAAAATGAGATTGGAAATCATATAGTTAATGAATTAAAACAAGATTTAGACAAACCATATTATGAAAATACACTTACCTTAAAGATTAATAGTATATCTCTAAATGCAGTACAAGATATAAAAGAATTTCTTAAACGCTGTACGGATGAATTTAAAACTGAATTTAGAAGTAAATCCTCGCCCTATTATTATTGTAAAATAAATAAAGACTATTATAATTACGATGGTTCGGTGTTTAACAAAAATATGTTTAATAATTATATAAAAAATACTATTAAAACACTTACAAACCAAAAGGTATTAGATTTATTTGTTGATATTGAAAACATTGAAAATAAATATATTATTAATTATTAAGTGCATTGGTATAGGTTTATTATATTTAATTGTGCGGTTAAATTGAGTCAAACATATAATTATCTAAGTACATATTATATGAATTTATCTAAACGAGATTGTGAAAATGCTGAAATTTTTTGGTGGAAATTATACAATAGGTATAGTATGTACAAGCGCTTAAGGCAAGAGTGTCTTAATCCAGAAAAATATATTCCTAAAAATGTTATTAACACTCCTTTTATCCAAAAATTTTTGGGTACATGTAAATTAAAATTAAGCGGAGGAGATGCATTATTAAGGATTGAGCAATTAAAAGATGCCGCTGATAAGGCTCTGCCTAATGTCTTGGAAAAATGTAATTGTAAAAAGAATAATTACCGTATAACTAATAGATTAAAAAATAGACTTATTGAGCTTTCTGGTTTATATTTTTTAAAATCGAATGAACTTATATCAAAAAAGGACTTCATTGCACTATATAAAAAATATACAAAAAAATATTCAAATAAAGCTCTTTCACATAAGAGATATTCAAGAAAAGACCTAAGAAACACTTCAAGCAAAATGTTAAATACTATTTTAAAGAAAAATATAGAAAAAAGCTTATCCAACGCAATTCAGCCAAGTAATGTCAAAACTTTACCAAAAAGGGCATCTTTGCGTAATACTAGAAAAACATCTGCACGTAATACCAGAAAAACATCAGCACGTAATACCAGAAAAACATCAGCACGTAATACCAGAAAAACATCAGCACGTAATACCA
>MDTA01100017.1_pt1 | contig 17514 bp, 21 predicted proteins | sample 811151 | NCBI WGS metagenome assembly MDTA01 (sample SAMN05326648, study PRJNA326480) | marine metagenome | isolation source: seawater | place: Indian Ocean: South | collected 2010
GTGATATGTGAGATAATGAATGACGACGGATCAATGGCTCGTTTTAATGATCTTGTAAAGTTTTGTAGGAAACATAAGTTGAAAATGTCTTCGATTAAAGATTTGATAGAGTATAAATTAAAGAAAGATAAATTCGTGAAGTGCATTAAAACTGATGAATTAATTTTATCGAAACTAGTTAAATTCAAAATGTTTGTTTATAAAAATCGCATCGATGGAAATGAGCACCTAGCGTTGGTAAAAGGGAATATATTGAAAAATAGAAATATTTTAGTGAGAATGCACCGATTAAATATTATTTCAGATATCCTTGACTTTAAAAATAAAGATTTAGAGAAGTCAATTGATATAATTTCAAAAAATGATACTGGAGTTATTGTAATAATTAGAAATCCTGAAAAAGAAATGAAAAAGCTTAATTTGGCAAAATTTAATTCCAAGGGTAAGATTTTAAAAGAATATGGAATTGGTGCTCAAATCTTAATTGATCTTGGTGTAAAAAAAATAACACTTTTAACAAAGTCAACAAAAAATATTATTGGAATTGATGGGTTTGGTTTAGAGATTAATGGTACAAAAAAAATATAGAGAAATTTTAATAATTTATTCGGACTATTATCCTTTAGTATCTGAAAATCTATTGAAAGGTGCAGAAACTTTTTTAAAGAAAAATAAGTTAAACTACGAAAAGAAAAGAGTTGATGGATCGCTTGAATTGCCGATTGTATTTTCTAAATTTAAGGATAATTATTCAGGGTTTATAATTATTGGCTGTATAATTAAAGGTGAAACTGATCATTACCAAGTAGTTAAGGACATTTGCCTTGGAGAATTATATTCCATAGCATGTAAAAACTCGATTCCAATGGCAACAGCTGTTCTTACAGTCAATAACTATGACCAGGCACTAGAAAGATCAGATATCAAAAAAAAAAATTTGGGTAACAGAGCGGCAGAGGTATGTTGTAATTTAATTAAAACTCTTAGAACCTAAAATCTGAATCTTTCAAAAATAGTCAAATTAATTTCTAGTCGATTTAGCAAAGCCTGTGTATTATGAAGGTTGAATATGAATCTATTAAAAAAATCACAAATTTATAAAAAAATTTGATTTAATGAAAAAAAAAAAATCTAAATCACTTTCTAGATACATAGCGGTCCAAGCAGCTTTTAGTCAAGGTTTTGGATTTGAAAAAAGCTCAATTGAGAAGGAATTTATTAATGAGAATGATTTTAATTTTCATATTGATTTTGAAAACATTAATGTAAAAGAAAAAGGTCAATTTGATAAAGCCTTTTTAAAAAAGATTTTCAATAATGTTTTTGAAAAGGAGGACAAAATTTTGACTCTTATAAGCCAAAATCTTCAGAGTAATTGGACTGTTTCTAGATTACCGAGAATTCTTCAGGCAATATTAAAGGTTGCTATTTCTGAAATGATTTCATATCCAAAAACATCAATGGGCATTATTGTAAGTGAATATTTAAAATTAGCAGAATCGTTTAGTATAGAGAAAGAAAATAATTTTATAAATGCGATTTTAGATAAAATTCATAAAAAGTTAGAAACAGATGGATAAAGAAAAGTATATTATAGACAAATATTTTAAACCTTTATCTAAAAATAAAGAGTCACTAAATTTAGAAAATGATGCTGCATACTTAAAAAATAAAAAATTAATAATATCAACAGATATGATGATTGAGGGACAGCATTTTAAAAAAGATTTTAGTCCAGTGCTAATAGCCAGAAAGTTGTTAAGGATCAATTTATCTGATGTTGCTGCTATGGGAGCAGAACCCTACGGATTCTTTTTAAATATTGCAATACCAAAAAATCTAACTGATAAATGGCTTGTTGATTTTACAAAAGGCTTAAAGAGAGATATGTCATTATTTAATCTGAAACTTTTCGGAGGGGATCTAAGTCATGCACCCAGAATTTTTTTGAGTGCTACAATTCTTGGTAAAACAAAAAATCATTGTCATGAGAGAAATTTTTCCAAAGAAAATTCAGATATATTTATTTCTGGTAATTTAGGTGATGCAACATTGGGTTTTATGCTTAAAAATAATTTATTATCATTAAACTGTTCAAATTTAGAAAAAAATTATTTAGTAGAAAAATTTATGTTGCCTCAACCTAGATTAGAAATTGGCAAAAAACTAAATGGTCATGTTGATTTTTGTACAGATATCTCTGATGGATTAGTAAGGGAACTATCAATTATAGCTGACCAATCTAATCTTCAAGCTAATATTTTTTTAAATAAAATACCAATTTCTAATGTTTTTTATAATGTAGTTAACAATAATAAATTAAAGAAAAGAAAAGTGCAGGAATTAATTTTATCTAGTGGTGAGGACTATGAATTACTTTTTGGTATGAGTAATAAAAAAGTAAGATTAATCGAAAAAAAAACAAAAATTTCTAAGATAGGGTTTTTTTCAAAAGGAAGAGGATTAAATATTTTCGATGGAAAGGGAAAAAAAATTAATATAAAAAAAAGGGGATTTAGTCATTTTTAATAATTTATTATTGAACAAGAAATCTAATGTGATATAAGGTGATTCTTACTATTTATATTTAACAAATATGTATCTTGAATTTTCCATAGTTTTATTTTGCTCTCTGTTATCAATTGTTTTCGGAGCATATACAACAAAAAAAATTCTGCAGGAGCCTCAAGGATCAGATAAAATGGTCGAGATTGCTTCTGCTATACAGGAGGGCGCTCAGGCTTACTTGAATAGACAGTATATAACAATATCGTTAGTTGGTCTTTTAATTACTGTGCTCCTTTATTTTCTAATCCATAATCCTTATGTGGCAATTGGTTTTGTTATTGGAGCTTTTTTATCCGGTTTAGCTGGTTATGTTGGAATGTTTGTTGCTGTCAGAGCAAATGTAAGAACCACTCAAGCAGCTACCGAAAGTCTTGATAAAGCGCTCGATATATCATTTAAATCCGGGGCTATAACAGGATTTTTTGTTGTTGGTTTTGGCTTGCTAGGACTAGTTGGATACTACTGGTTCCTAAATCAACAGTTTAGCGAATCTCAAGGAAGGGAAATAGTTGAGGCCATGATAGCACTAAGTTTTGGTGCTTCTTTAATATCTATATTTGCAAGACTTGGTGGAGGAATTTTTACTAAAGGTGCTGATGTTGGTGCCGATCTTGTGGGGAAAATTGAAGCTGGTATCCCTGAAGATGACCCTAGAAACCCAGCTGTTATTGCTGATAATGTGGGTGATAATGTCGGGGATTGTGCAGGCATGGCAGCAGATCTTTTTGAAACCTACGCTGTTACAATTGTAGGGACGATGGTGCTCGGTTTAATTTTATTTGATACCGCTGATCAACAAATGTTTATGATGTTCCCATTACTTATTGCCGGTGTTTGCATTATTTCCTCGTTAATAGGAGCTTACTATGTAAAGCTTGGAGAAGGCTCTCAAAATATAATGGGCGCGCTTTACAAAGGATTAATAATTACTGCTTTGGTTTCAATTTTGTTGATTTTCTTTATTACAGATTTTTTTATCGGAACAGATAAGTTGATTATTAATAGTGATTTATTTATAGAATCTTTTTTAGGAATTGATTTATTTTATTGTTCAATCATTGGGCTGGCGGTTACTGGTTTAATTGTTTGGATAACAGAATACTATACTAGTACGGAATTTAACCCAGTAAAATCTGTGGCAAAATCTTCTCAATCAGGACATGCTACAAACATAATTCAAGGACTTGCTGTGTCAATGCAGTCTACAGCTTTGCCAACTATAGTTATTATTTTGGGAATACTATTTTCCTATAAATTTGCAGGTTTATACGGTATTTCTATAGCTGCTACAACAATGTTAGCTTTAGCTGGAATGATCGTAGCACTTGATGCTTACGGACCTGTTACTGATAATGCTGGTGGGATTGCTGAGATGTCAAATTTGTCAGATAATGTTCGAAAAACTACTGACGCACTTGACGCTGTTGGTAACACAACAAAAGCAGTAACCAAAGGTTATGCAATAGGTTCCGCAGGACTTGCCTCTTTGGTTTTATTTGGTGCTTATACCCAAGATTTAAAATATTATTTTCCTAACCTTGATATTAAATTTTCATTAGACGACCCTTATGTTGTGGTTGGGCTTCTTATTGGAGGCATGCTTCCTTTCTTATTTGGATCAATGGGTATGACTGCTGTAGGAAAAACTGCAGAAAAGATTGTAAATGAAGTAAGAAGACAATTTGCCGAGAATAAAGGCATAATGACGGGAAAATCAAAACCAGAATATGGTAAAGCTGTTGACATATTAACTAAAGAAGCAATTATTGCTATGATTTTGCCCTCAATGCTTCCTGTTCTAGCTCCTTTCGTAACATATTATTTAATCTTTATAATTGCAGGTGAAGCAGCACCTGCATTTACAACACTTGGCGCTATGCTGCTTGGAACAATTGTAACTGGGTTGTTTGTTGCCATTTCAATGACCTCTGGGGGAGGTGCATGGGATAATGCAAAAAAGTATATAGAAGATGGAAATTTTGGCGGAAAAAATTCAGATGCTCATAAAGCCGCAGTTACAGGTGATACAGTCGGAGATCCATATAAAGATACAGCAGGTCCGGCAATTAATCCAATGATTAAGATCATTAATATAGTATCTATTCTTCTATTATCTATGTTAACTTAAAGTTATTTATAACTTCATAATTTCAAAATTTAAAGTGGATAATCTAACGAATTTTTTATCTATTTTAATATTATTTTAATCATCAGCTTTACCACTACCCAAGATAGGTCCACCACGTTTCATGCCTGGAACGCCAAAATTTCCTAAAATTTGTTGGAAAAACCCTTGCTTTACACCACTACTTTTTGTTTCTAAAGGTGACATAGCCACGTCAGTTGACTGCGATTTATCATAAAAGAAAATATTTTTTAATTTATTTTTTTTATTAAACTTTAATTCTAAAATATATTGCTCTTCAATCTTTGATCTTAGGAAGGCAATTTTTGAACGAAGCGTTCCAACATAATAAAAAGAATTATCGCCTAATGTTCCAATAAATGTTGGTTCACCAAGTATTTGAGCAACTGAGCTTTTATCATCTTTTCCAATTTTTAGAAGAGAAATTGTTTCTGAATTAGGTAAATTTCCATTTACAATTTTTTTTGAAGCACAAGATGATAATAATGTAATTATAATAGTTAAAATAAATGTTTTCATAATGATTTTTTTAAATTCAAAACATAAAAAATTAGATAATATCTATATTAAAATTGGTGAGCAATCAAAACAATCTTTTTATTTTAACAAAAATATCACATCTGACATTAATTTTTTTGTAGAGTTATTCCAAACAAATTTTATTTTGATTCTTTGGTATATGAAACATAAAAATGTTAAAAAGAAATTTATTGATTATTTGATAAAAAAATTTGTAAAAGATCTAGAGAGCTCTGTAATTGAATCAGGGGGGTCAGAAACTAGTCTAAAAAAAAAAATAAGAACAATTATTGAAAATTTTTATGGAAGACTTTATTCATATTCTCTTGAGTTTGATACATTGATAAATGAAGATAAAAAATCTAATTTAAAAAAAATTATAAAAAAAAATTTTAAATACCCTATTGATGTTAATTTATTAGAAAATTATTTAAAACAAAATGTTTTATATTTCAAAGAACTTAAGGTTGATGACTTCTGGAGATTAGAATTTTTTAATAAAAACGGTAACTAAATATTTAAAAAAATTATTGTTATTTATTAATTTTTTATGTACAAGTCAAGATTACAATAAATAGGATAATATATGGCAGTCCCTAAAAGAAAAACTACTCCAACTCGCAGAGGATGGAGACGTTCTCATCACAGTTTACTTAGAACCAACTCGGTTGAATGTCCTAATTGTGGAGAATTTAAGCTTCCACATCATATATGTGGGTCCTGTGGTTACTATAATCAAAAAGAGATAATTAATAAAACTAGTCCTGAAGAGGATGATAAAGAGTTAGATTCTCAAAGTTAAAATTAGGATAAATTTTGAAACAAACAGTATTGGCCATTGACATTATGGGAGGAGATCAGGGCCCTCAGGCAACGTTAGAAGGTGTTGCTATGGCCTCAAAGATTTATCCAAATGTAAAATTTAAACTTTTTGGTGACTTGAATAAATCAAAATCTGAGCTGAAAACAAATACCTTTGAAAATTATGAATTTATTCATACCGAAGAAAGTATAAAATCAGATGATGAGCCAGTTAATGCCTTAAGAAAGTTAAAAAGATCAAGTATGAGGCTTGGCATTAATCAAGTTTCATCTAATGAAGCAGATGGATTTGTATCTGCCGGAAACACTGGGGCTTTGATGGCCATTTCAAAGTTTGTTTTAAAAACATTGAATGGAATTAGTCGCCCTGCAATCGCTGGCCTAATGCCAACTTTAAAAGGGCAAACTGTCATATTAGATCTTGGTGCTAACGTTGATTGTTCGAACGATAATTTAGTTCAATTTGCTCTAATGGGAGATATTTTTTCACAAACTGTTCTGGGTATCCAAAATCCAAGAATTGGTTTGCTTAACGTTGGTTCCGAACTTATTAAAGGAAATAATATTGTTAAACAAACGCATTCAGATTTAAGTAAAATTTCAAAAAAGATAAATTTTTATGGTTTTGTAGAAGGAAATGATATTAACAAAGGTGTGGTGGATGTAGTTGTTACAGATGGTTTTTCTGGAAATATTGCATTAAAAACAGCCGAAGGAGTTGCAGAGTTAATTTTTACGTTTTTAAAGAATTCATATAAAAGTTCAATTATATCTAAAGTTGGTTATTTATTGTCACAACCAGCTTTAAATAGATTTAAGACAAGGATTGATCCGAGAAAATACAATGGGGCGGTATTACTTGGTCTGAATGGTATTGTGGTGAAAAGTCATGGTGGAACAGATGCTTTTGGTTTTTGTAATGCAATTGGCGTTGCAGTATCTCTTATCGAAAATGCATATATAAACCATATTGAAAAAAAATTAAAATTAGATTGATTAAATGTCTTTAAATTCCAAAATTTTAGGTCACGGCTATTTCCTCCCAAAAAAAATTCTAAAAAATAATGACTTTATAAAGTTTGTCGATACTTCTGATGAATGGATATTCACTAGAACGGGAATAAAACAAAGACATATTGCAGAAAAAAATGAATTAACTTCTGATTTAGCTGTCAAAGCTTCTATTAAGGCTCTTGAGTCTGCAAAACTAAGTGGCAACGAAATCGATTGTGTTATTTTAGCTACAACAACCCCTTACAATACTTTCCCGTCAACAGCAACAAAAGTTCAAACAAAACTAAAAATGAGAAATATAGGAGCATTTGATGTTCAAGCCGTTTGTTCTGGTTTTATATATTCAATACAAATTGCGGACTCACTAATTAAATGTCAAAAGGCAAGAAATATCCTAGTTATTGGAGCGGAAACTTTATCTAAGATTGTAGATTGGAAAGATAGAAGAACATGTGTTCTATTTGGTGATGGGGCTGGTGCGATAATATTAGGACCAACAAAAGAAAAAAAGGGTATTTTGTCTACAAAATTGTATTCTGATGGTTCATGGCATGAAAGTTTATACAGCGATGGTGGGCCCTCGAAAAATCAGATGGTAGGAAAAATTAGAATGAATGGTAAAGATATTTTTAAACAAGCAGTAAATAAGTTATCAGAGGCAACATTGGAAGCCCTTGAAGAATGTAATTTGACTATCGATGATATAAATTGGTTTGTACCCCATCAAGCCAATCAGAGAATAATAACTAGCACAGCAAAAAAAATTGGTATTAGCGAAAAAAAAACTATAAGTACAGTGAAATATCATGCAAACACATCAGCCGCCTCCATTCCATTAGCACTCTCAAGTTCAATTAGTAGCGGCATAATTAAAAAGAATGATTTTTTAGCATTATGTGCAATTGGTGGCGGACTAACTTGGGGAAGTTGTATTTTAAAAATTTGAGATATATAATTGAAAAATGTCAAAAAAAGTAGTTACCAAAGCTAATGTAGTTAATCACTTAAACGAAAACATAGGACTTTCAAAAAGAGAATGCCAGTTTTTTTTTGAATCATTTCTAGATGTTATTTTTTCAGAATTAAAAAAACACAACGATGTTAAAATTGTTAATTTTGGAATTTTTAAAATTAAAAATAAAAAACCTAGAATTGGAAGAAACCCAAAGACAAAAGAAGAGGTAATGATATCAGAGAGAAATGTAGTGAAGTTTAAATCTTCAGACTTTTTAATTAATTTTATAAATTCAAACATAGTTGAGAAAGATGAAACCAAATAATGCCTTAAGAAAAATTGGTGAAGTTTCAAAAGAATTAAATATACCAATTCATGTATTAAGGTTTTGGGAAAAAAAATTTACTATAATAAGTCCTATTAAAAAGCCAAATGGTATTAGATACTATAATCAAAATCAACTAAAGCTATTAGAAAAAATTAAGTCACTTCTTTATGATCAAAGATTTTCTATCGAAGGGGCAAAAATTTTTTTAAAAAAAGAATTTAATAAAGAAAAAGTAGAAGAGAAACTAATTTTTGAAATTCAAGAATTAATTGATGAGATTAAAAAAAGAATATAAATCGGGGCGTAGCGCAGCCTGGTTTAGCGCGTCCGTCTGGGGGGCGGGAGGTCGCTGGTTCAAATCCAGTCGCCCCGACCATGAGCTTATAAATGAAAATTAATTTATTTTATACAACTTGTAGTAAATCAAAACCATCCAAAGAGTTAGCCATTAAATTACTTAAGGAAAAAAAAGTAATTTGTGTTAATATCATTAGTAACGTAAAGAGTTATTATAAAGAAAATGAATCAATCAAATCAACTGATGAAACAATTTTGATTATAAAGACTTTCTTAACTAGACTTAAGCTAGAGAAGTTAGTAAAAAAAATTCATATTTATGATATTCCATTCATTGCAAAGATTCAGATTGATGAAGTTAATGCTGAATACTTAAAATGGGCTAAAAAAAACTTATAAATCTTTGTTTTTGATGTTGACAGCAGGGTATATTAAGTTATTTTGCTAACATTATGTTAACCTATAGTCTTAAACAAAGTGAAATCAGAAAAAAATGGTATTTGATTGATGCCTCTGGTCTTGTTCTAGGGAGGCTTGCAGCAAAGATAGCTTCAATACTAAGAGGGAAACACAAAACTCTTTTTACACCTCACCTAGACTGTGGTGATAATGTTATCGTTATTAACGCAAATAAAGTCATGTTAACAGGAAATAAAAGTAAAGAAAAAAAATATTACAAACATACTGGTTACCCTGGAGGTCTTAAAGAGCTCTATTTTAAAAATATTATTAAAGGAAATAACCCGGAATTTATTTTAAAAAAAGCAGTTGAGAGAATGATGTCTTCAAATGCATTATCAAAAAAGCAATTGTCAAACTTGAGAGTATTTAAAGATGAAAATCATAATTTACAAGCCCAAAAACCAGAAACCCTAGACTTTGCAAGTCTTAACAGGAAAAATAAAGTAAGTTAATGAGTGAAATAGAAAATAAGACACAATCTGAACCACTTGCAGACGACATTGACAAAAACAAAGTTGCTCCGAAGATTGATGAATTTGGAAGAGCTTACGCAACAGGAAGAAGAAAAAGATCTGTCTCGAGAGTTTGGATTAAATATGGGCAAAATAAGATCACTGTCAATGGAAAAGACAGCAAAGAATACTTTAAAAGAAAAATTTATAGTACAATTCTTGAAGAACCTCTTTTCAAGACAGATAATTTGGAAAAGTTAGAAATTTTTTCTACTGTCTCTGGAGGAGGTCTATCAGGACAAGCAGGTGCTATTAGGCACGGTATCAGTCGAGCATTGGTGAATCTTGAACCCTCACTCAGAAAGAGACTAAAAAAAGCCGGTTTTTTAACTAGAGATGCTAGAAAAGTGGAAAGAAAAAAATTTGGCAAGCATAAGGCAAGAAGAAGTCCTCAATTTTCTAAAAGATAGTATATGTCCATAAATGTATGTATTTTTGGTGTATCTGGTTATACTGGATCCAAACTTCTTGAATTTCTTGATAAGCATAGAAAAGTTAATGTTTCAGGAGTTTTTGGACATTCAACAATTGGAAAAGAGTTAGGAGAAATTAATAATAATCTTCAAAATATTTCTAAAATAAAAATTACTAATTTCGAAGATTTTAATTTTGACCAAGTAGACTTAATATTTAGTTGTCTTCCTCATAAAAAACTTCAGAGTGATATAATCAAAAATCTTAGTAAAGATTTATCAATTATTGATTTATCTGGAGACTTTAGATTAAAATCCATTGAAGAATACAAAAAGTTTTATAAATGTGAGCATCATGCAAAAGAATTAAATAAAAAATTTTCTTATGGTCTTTCTGAGATTTATAAAAAAAAAATAAAAGATTCAAAATATATTTCAAATCCAGGATGCTATCCAACATCAATTTTACTTCCATTAATCCCCCTTTTAAGAGAGTCTAAGTATAAGATCAAAGATATTATTGCAGACTCAAAATCTGGTATAAGTGGTGCTGGAAAAAGACCTAAGATTCAGAATCTTTTTTCAGAAATAAGTGAGAATTTTTTCTCCTATGGCTTAACTGAACACCAGCACTATCCTGAAATGAAGCAAGAGATTAATAAAATTAATAAGAATATTTCTTTCACTTTTATTCCTCACGTTTTGCCAATTATTTCGGGCATTCAGTCCACAATTTATATCGATAAGATATGTAATGAAGATGATTATATAAGAACTTTGCAAGATTTTTATAGGGATGAACCGTTTATAAAAATTTATGACGACCTCACCACACCTTCTATCAAAGATGTTAAAAATACAAATAATGTGGCGATAAAAATTTTTACTGATCACTCAAAAAATAAAATTGTAATAATAAGTTGTTTAGATAATCTTATTAAGGGTGCCTCAGGACAAGCCATACAAAATATGAATTTAATGTATGATTTTAATGAGTCGGAGTCTCTGGTTTAGTGAAAAATCTCGTTAAATACAAAAATAAATTACCTAATGTTAAAGAAACAGTTTTCATTGCAGATGGTGTTCATATAATTGGTGATGTTGAAATAAGTGACTTTACAAATATTTGGTATAATTCAGTTATTCGTGCAGATGTAAATTTTGTAAAAATCGGAAAAAAATGTAATATTCAAGACGGAACAGTTATTCATGTTTCGTCTTATGGTTTTTCAGCAAAAGGAAAGAAAGGTAGCCCAACAATTATTCATGATAACGTTACAATTGGTCATAATGCAACAATCCATGCATGCGAAATCGGATTAAATTCATTAATCGGTATGGGTTCTATAATTCTTGACCAGACCGTTATTGAGGAATTTTCATTCATTGCTGCTGGAGCAGTAATTACTCCAGGGACGTTAATAAAAAGCCGAGAATTATGGGCTGGTAATCCAGGAAGATTTATTAGAAAAATTTCAGAAACAGAAGAAAAATTATTAATTAACACCCCGAATGTTTATTACGAGTTAAGTCAAGAATTTTTAAAAAAATAGTTTGAGATTTTAATTTTTAAACTATACTTCATAATTGAGGAATTTTTAAAGTGCGATATACAAACTTGATAGTATTATTTTTTTTCTTGTTCCTAAGCGGTTGTGCTTCTATATCTGAAATGGATGGGGATGGAGATGAAAGTTTTGAAGTAACCGATGAGGTTGGCCAGCTTCTGTCAGATATACAACAAGAACAAGATGAAATGTTTAGCGGAGTTGAAGAACCACAAGCAGAGGCATCCCTTGAGCTATCCGAGGAAAAACTAGAACCCACACCAACAGAAAAATACGATAGCACTGTTTTAGAAAATAAAGAAGAGACGTTAGTTCCGGATCCAATATTCAATAACGACGAAGAAACAAAACCAAATAAAGCTTTTGAAAACTATCAAAGTACAATTTCAAAGTTGAGCATCAACGATAAAATTCAATATAGAGTAGCAACAATAAACTTTTATTCTGGTTCGAGTAATGTAGACGTTACTGGGCTAAGAAAAATAAAAAAAATTGCGAAAATCGCAAAAGAAAGAAATGCTAGAATTAAAATAGTCGGTCATGCAAGCAAGAGAACAAGGGATATGCCTCTAGCAAAGCATAAAATTGTTAACTTTAAGATTTCAGATAAAAGAGCACAGTCAGTTGCCGATATTTTTATTAAGAAATATAGTTTCCCAAGTGATGCACTAATTACAGAAGCTGTGTCAGATACCAAACCATTATTTAAAGAAAACATGCCAGCGGGAACTAGGGCTAATCAGCGTACCGAAATCTTCTTAATTTATTGATTAGTGTCAAAAGAAAAATTAAAGATAGTAATCGCAGGGGTTGGTACTGTAGGTAAAGGTCTTTTGGATTTACTTAACGTATACAAAGATCATAACATCATTGTTTCAGCAATCGCCTCAAGAAAAAATCTTAAATTAAAAAAAGGTTTTCTAAAAAATACAATTTTTTTTAAAGACGCCAAAGACCTTTTAACTTTTGATGATTATGATGTTTTAGTTGAGTTAATAGGGGGTGACGAAGGTGTCTCAAAAAAAATTGTATTTGATGCACTAAAAAAAAAAAGAACGTTGTGACGGCAAACAAAGCTCTTGTTTCAAAATATTGGACAGAGTTCCAATCATTAATTTCTAGTCAATGTGCTATAAAGTTTGAAGCTGCGGTTGCAGGTGGAATACCTATAATTAAGGTAATTGACGAGTTTTTACTAACTAATAAAATAAAAAAGATTTACGGTATTTTAAATGGTACATCCAATTATATTTTAAGTAATATGTTTTCATCAAATAAAGAGTTTGACAAAATATTAGACGATGCAAAAAGATTGGGATACGCCGAATCCGATCCAACTTTTGATATTGATGGAACAGATACAAGTCATAAACTTTCGATTCTTTCATCATTAGCCTTTAATTGTAATGTCACGAAAATTAAAAATGAAGGTATTCAAGATATTAATTTATTAGATTTAATAATTGCTGATTCGCTTGGCTATAAAATAAAGCTTTTAGGACTAACAGAACTTGAAAAGAATAATTTAAAGTGTTTTGTTTATCCGTGTTTATTATCCAAGAATTCATTCGTAGCAAAAATAGATGGTGTTTATAATGGGATAGTTGTGGAATCAGATTTTTGTAAAAAAAGTTGTTTTGTAGGTGAGGGGGCAGGTGCATATCCTACTGCAACTTCAGTTCTTAGTGATATTTTAACTTTTTCAAAAAGAAATTTACTTAACTTAAAAAGAAATTCTCGTGTAAATAAATACAAAATTATTTCTTTAGAGGAGAGAGTTGGAAGTTATTATTTAAGATTTACAACCTACGATAAATCTGGGGTTATTTCAGGAATCGCAAATGAATTTAAAAAATATAATATTTCTATGAAGTCGATGTTACAAAAAGATGCTAGCACCAATAATACTCGTGAAGCTACAATTGTGATTACAACTCATGATTGTTTGGAAAAAAATATGATGAAAGCGCTTTCAAGAATCAATAATCTTAGTTTTATAAGAAAAAAAACAGTCTACTTGAGGATTGAGGATTTTAAATAATTGATGTTGTTTTTATGATTTTTTTCCCAATCAGTGGTTTGCAGTAATTTATAAAATCTTTGGTAACATCATAGTTTTTTTTATCAAAAAACTTTTTTGGCATAACCTTTGTTTTTCCTGCAATTCCTTTTAAAGAATTTATAATGTATTCTATTTCATATTTTTTTTTAAAATTTTTTCTTTCTTTAATTCCTACGGAAAACGAATTTTTAAAATTAATAGAAAAATTTACAGCACTTAATCCTATTTGGTATGCTTCTAACTGATCAACCTCTGACGCTGCCCCCAGAAAACATCTTTGCGAATATCCTAGTGTGTCGGCCCTGACCCTAGAGATTTTAAGTTTTTTTTTAACTTCATTTGCTAAATAATCACCAAGCATTCCAGATCCAGATAGTTGAATATTACCATGATCATCAAATTCATTTTTTTTTTTTATTTTTTCAGCAAATAATTCTCCTTTTGTATTTTGAATGCCTTCTGAAACTGCTACGACACATCTTCCATACTTTAAAAATTCTTTTTTTATACTCATTAAAAAAGATTCCATGCTAAATGGATTTTCTGGAATAAAAATTAGATTAGGTCCATCATCCCTATTATTTCTTAATAAGGAAGATGATGCTGTCAGAAATCCAGCATGCCTTCCCATAACAATACCTATGTAAACACCAGGAAGAGACCTAACATCATAACTAATTCCTGAAAATAATTGAGCTACGTATTTTGCAGCTGAACCAAAGCCAGGAGTATGATCATTTAAGACCAAATCGTTATCTATTGTTTTTGGTACGTGAATACATTGTAGTTTATAACTTTTCTCTTTTGCAAAATTTGAAATTATTTTTAGACTATCTGATGAGTCATTCCCCCCAATATAATAAAATTTGCTAATATTTTTTCTTTTAAGAATCTTATATATTTCCGTAAGATATTTTTGATCTGGTTTGTCTCTAGTTGAACCAAGAGCTGCTCCAGGGGTATTTCTTAAAACTTTCATATCATTCTCAGATATTTTATTTAGAGATTTGAATTTATTATTTATGATCCCATTAACACCATTAATAGATCCAATTATATTTGATTTCTTTTTTTTTTCGTTTTTAAGAATACCTACTAAAGATTGATTTATTACATTTGTCGGTCCGCCTCCTTGGGCAATCAATATATTATTTCTATTAGTCATTAATTTATGATAAATTTTTGTATATGAACACTGAGTTAAATCTAATTCAAGATAAAAATAAAAACAATGATGAAAAAAATAATTGCTCTGTTAAAGGTTTTTACTGGAACGAAAAACAAGCTGATACTGCTAACGTAACAAAATTACAAGAAAATTTAAATTTAGATCTATGCATTGCCAAAATGGCTGTTTCAAGGGGGATCACAATTTCAAATTTTTATAACTTTATTGAACCAAAAATTAAAAATTTAATTCCAGATCCATTCGTATTACATGATATGAAAAAGGCAACTTTAAAAATTACTGAATTTGTTAAAGAAAAGAAAAAGATTGGTATTATTGGAGATTATGATGTTGATGGATCTAGTGCAACAGCACTTCTATGTAATTATCTCTTCGAGGTAAATGCTTCTTATGAATATTATATTCCTGATAGATTAACTGAGGGCTACGGACCAAATATCAATGCTCTAAATGATTTAAGAAAAAAAGGTTGTGAAGTTATATTAACTCTAGATTGTGGAACCACTGCAGAATTATCGATTAATCAAATTAGTAATCAAGGAATTGATGTTATAATTTTAGATCATCATATGGAAACGGGATCTCTTCCAAATGCATACGCCATTGTGAATCCTAAAAAACAATTAGATTCATCAAGTTTGAATAACCTATGCGCAACTGGTGTCGTTTTCTTTCTAATAATTGCAATTAATAGAGAATTAAAAAGGATAGAATACTTTAAAGGAAACTCACCCAATCTTCTAAAATATTTAGACCTTGTAGCATTGGCTACTGTATGCGACTTAGTTAAGCTAGATGATTTAAATAGGGCTTTTGTAAAACAAGGTATAAAAGTTATAAATAAATCAAGTAACATAGGCATCAATTGTTTAATTGAAAATTCATCAATAAATCAATTAATTAATGAATACCATCTAGGTTTTATTTTGGGACCTCAAATCAATGCTGGAGGAAGAGTTGGAGATTCAAGAATAAGTGTAGATTTGTTAACTTCAAAAAAAAAATCAATCTCCTCAGTACTTTCTCGTAAGCTCCATGACTTAAACAATCTTAGAAAATCTATTGAAAAAAAAGTTGAGCGAGAAGCATTAAAACAAATAACAAATTTCAACGAGGATATAATTTGCGTTCATCATGAAAATTGGCATCCTGGTGTTATTGGGATTGTGGCAGCAAGAATTACTGAAAAATTTCATGTCCCGTCAATTGTCATTTCTGAAAATAATGATGTTTGTATTGCCTCATGTAGGTCTGTTAAAAGTTATGACATAGGAAAATTAATAATTGATTTAGTTAAAAAAGATATTTTACTTTCAGGAGGTGGCCATAAGATGGCAGGAGGTTTTAAAATAAAAAAATCTATGATAAATGAACTTAAAAATCAGTTAATAAATAAATTTTCAAGAAAAAAAATAGATTATGAAAAACAATATGAATCAGAGTTAAATATTTCCTTAATTAACATAAACTTTTTTAATAGTTTAAATAATTTTTCTCCATATGGAATTGGTAATCCAAAGCCAAAATTTATATTGAAAGGATGTTTCATTAAATATCCTAAAGTTGTAGGTGATAAACATTATTCCTTTTTTATTGAAGATTCATATGGAAATAGAATTAAAGCAATATCTTTTAACTCCTTGGGAACAGAACTTGGAAATATAATTGAAACAACTAGCTTTACGAAAGTATTGGTGGTTACCTTGATCATGAACCGATGGGCAGGAGAGGAAAACATTGAAATTTTACTGGAGGATATAATTATTTAATCTACAATTCTCATTTGAGTGTAATATATTCTGCAGTCTTTTCCATCAGTAGAAATTAAACAATCAAGATATTCAGAAAGTCTGGCATTAGAGCAACCAGCTTCTTTGTAAAGAGGGATACCTTGAAAATTTTGTTCAAAGTTTTTCTTGTATTTTTCTAATTCTGATACCCTTTTGTTAGGATAATTTTGAAATTGATTTTTGATTTTACTTATTGCTTGTTCATATGGAAAAATTATCTCATAACCTCTAAGGTTACATAGGTGGTTGCTAGCCTCTTTACTTACAGAAAAAAAAGGGGAATATAAACTAAAAATAAAAAATAAAAATAAGATTTTTCTCATAACAAATTAATTTACTTATAAATTAAAAAGTTTATATATATAGTCATATAATTATTTTACAAGTATTAAATGTCCCCTTCGTCTAGTGGTTTAGGACACCGCCCTTTCACGGCGGCAACACGGGTTCGAATCCCGTAGGGGACGCCACATAAAAAAATACTTTATCCTACTCTGTTAATACAAATCTTATAGGGACAAAAACAGTGTCCTCAATTGCATCCCCATATTTTTCGGCAGGAATAAATTCCCATTTTTGAACTGTTTTCTTACTCACATTATCTAATATTTTATGACCAGACGATTCTTTTACAACGACATTATCAACCAACCCATCTTTATTTACTTTTACATTAAGAATTAATTTTCCTTCCAATCCCTTCTTTCTGGCAATTAATGGATAAGGAGGGTGAGGATTCTTGATTGAACCAATTTTATAAACTGCTTTTGAAATCTGTTTGCTAAAAGTATTTTTGAAAACAGGAGACTCATCAAAAAAATTCTGATTTTGTTGATCTTTTTTTGTATTTACTTTCTTGTTACTGTGAA
>MDTA01044449.1_pt1 | contig 17512 bp, 16 predicted proteins | sample 811151 | NCBI WGS metagenome assembly MDTA01 (sample SAMN05326648, study PRJNA326480) | marine metagenome | isolation source: seawater | place: Indian Ocean: South | collected 2010
ACTATCTAAAATCAGATTTCGATGATTATTTTTTAAATAGAAAAAAAATGGGATTTGTTTTTGAACTAGAAGATTGGATTTATAGCAATGAAAAAGAAGTTAAAAAGACAATATTGAATAATTTATCAGATATTAGTATAAGTCAAACAAAACTTAAATTATTGTTCATTTTTAAAACAAGGATAAATGCCATTAGAATCTGGAAACTATATTTTATTGAAAAATATTTGGAAAGTTTATATTAAACTTTTGTAATCTTCAAATTCATTATTTGCCAAAGTCGTCAAAGAATTAGTTATATTTATTTGATTATATGTATTTTTTGAAATTTCTTTTAAATATTTTTGGTTATTTAAATTACTATAAAATACTTCCTTTAGTTGTAATTGGTTGTTATCGAACAAGTAACCGTTTATATCGTGTGAAATTAATTCAGCGTGATTAGATATATTTGATGCATAACAAACACAACCACTTGACATAGCATCAAGTAATGATTTTGGATTACCTTCAAAGATTGATGTTGTAATAAAGTATTTATAGCTACTCATGAGCTTGTGTAGGTCTTCAAAGTTCATATTATCTAAAAAATTAATTTTACAGTTTAATTTATCGCTAACATTTTGTAATTTGGGCTTTAAGCTTCCACTTCCAATTAAGTCAATTTCAAAGTCACTATTACTAAATGCCTCAATTAATACTTTAAAATTTTTTTGATATTCTAACCTTCCAATTGCAAGAATTTTATTTGAATACCTCGATTCAAAAGGCTTATATTTACAATCAATAACCCAATTACTTCTTTTAATAACTTTGCCTGTTTTTTTAAAATGTTTTTTTAAAAAAACTAAATCAGACTCACTTGTAACGGAATATAAATTTGCAAAATAAAGAGAGAATTTTGTTAAAAGTTTATACATGGTTTGTAATAATTTTGATTTTTTATCTAAAATGCTGAAATTATACATATCATATCCAGTCCGTATAAACAGTGGTTTATTTAGTAAAAATTTAAATAATACTGCTGTCCATGAACCAAGCAATTGGTTTTGTTTAATTAGATCAACATGCATTAACCTTTTTTTATAATAAAAAGGGACATAAAATGACTTAATATAGTTAATTACTTTATAGCTACTTTTTTTGAATTCTTCATAAATGGGTATTACTTCGAATCCTTGGCTACTGAGATTAAAAGTATGATCAATTGAATCTCCATAAGTTAAAAAAACAAAAGTTGCGTCATTTTTTTTATTTAACTCTTTATAGATTGATAATTCACGACTTAAAGTACCAGAGTCATTCCAAGATTTTAAAGAATAGTCGAAGGTAAAAAGTACCAAAATCTTCACAAATTAATCCTAGTAACTAGATAATCCTAAAAAAAGAATTTATAAAATGTTTTAGATAAGTATGATATCTTTATGGCAAACATAATTGACTTACCAGATTTTATGTTCAAAAATGTTACCAATAACGAAGGTAAATTTAAAAAATTATATTTATTTTTTAAGGGTGTATTGGTCGCTTCTTTGTATAAATTAACAAGTAAAAATTTATTTTGTTTTTTTATTAATCTAATCTTTAGAAAAGACGGAAAAATTAATTATGAAAAAGGATATTACTTCAAAAAATTAAGTGATAATTCAATAATCAGATTTCCCAACAAGAGAATAGATAGAGTTGTTTTAGATCACAAAGCTCATTTTAAATTCTTTCTGGAGACATATTGCCTATCCAAACTTGAAATTAAAAAAAACGATTTAATAATAGATTGTGGAGCAAATGTTGGTGAATTGTATTTTGCATTGAGATTTTGCAATCATGAATTTGATTATATTGGTTTTGAGCCAGATCCTGCTACCTATAAATGTCTTGAATTGAATCTCGATACAAAAAACTCTCACTCATACATGGTAGCTTTATCAAATGAATCAACAACAAAACAATTTTTCTTGGATACTGATGGAGCAGATAGTTCATTGGAGTTTTTTGGAAAAAATAATTCACTGAATATTGAAACAGCAACCTTAGATAGTTTCGATTTAGAAAAAATTAAGTTATTCAAAATTGAAGCAGAGGGTCATGAACTAGAGGTATTACAGGGATCTGTAAGTACTTTAAAAAATATAGAATATATTTCAGTTGATTATGGACCGGAAAAAGGGCCAAATAATGAAACAACAATTGCATCAGTAATAAATTTTCTCTACGCAAATAATTTTACGATTATTGAAGGGTCAAAACATAGGCAAGTAGGTTTATTTAAAAATAAATTAATGTAGCTTTTTGTTAATCAAATAACTACCTAAATACATTTCTTTCTTCCCTTTTAAAATATTTAAAAAGCTTGGTTTAACTTCATCTGTTAAACCAAATGAATTATAGCCAAATTGATCAATGCTTAATGAAGACAACTTTTCTGAAATATACTTTGGATGATCAGATATTTTTATTTTATGTGTATGGTATTTTATTTTCTTTTTCACATCCTGATACCATGCTTCATAAGCTTCTTTATTTTCAGGGCCACCTCTAGGTTCATAAGTATTAAACTGCCTAAACCATGCCCTTGCGAATCTTGCCCTGTCTTCTTCAATAATCTCTCTTGTCCTAAAAATTGAATCATATTGATAAATTGGATAATTTAGACTTGGTACATCTTGAGGTTTTATAAGTTTTCCATCTAGAGTTGCTAAACATAAGTCACCTCCACCGTTCAATTTAATATTTGGAAACTTTTTTTTATTTAAAGCAATACATAACCTTGTTTTCAATTGATATCTAGTTGAATTAAAGAATTGATACTGCGGAAATGAAACTGCAGGATAATCTTCAAATTTTTGTAAGGACATTTTAATTTTGTCAAAATCGTTTTCATGAAAAAAATAATCAATATCCATACGCAAGGCCCAGTCCCCATTTGCTTGGTTAAAGCCATTTTGAAATGTTTTTCCTATGTAATCCCAAGTAAACTCATACGGCCAGTCCTTGCCACTAACTATTACCTCATCAGCAAAATCTTCATAGCAGTTCATGGCTTCTTTCCATGGATCATTACGACTTTCTGGATTTGTAAATGTAGTGAAAATAGATATCATCTTCTTATTAAAATATTTTCTATTTCAATATTATATTTATCAAGTTGATAATTTTTTTTAATCAATTCAATGCCTTCTTTAATTAGTGAATTGTATTCATTTTTATCTAAAGCAAAAAATTCATTTAATGTTTTTACCCAATTATCTAATGAGTTATCTTCAATGAAAATAATATTCTCTTTATCAATAAATCTTTCTTTATCCCAAAAACCTTCAGTTTTTGAAATAATAACCGGTGTGCCACATGACATAGACTGCAGAGTTACACTTTGGCCAGATGGCTGAAGAGAATTTATCAATGGCACAATTGTAACTTTTGCATTTCTATAAAGATCTCTTAGCTCTAAATCTGATATTCCAGGCATACCCCAACTACCTTTAATTAATTTATAATTAGATTTTTGTAATTTGTCTTCCTCAATTAATTCACTAACAAAAACAAAATTTATGTCTGGTAATTTTTTTGTTAAATTTTCGGCAAGCTCATAATTTCTAAAACCATCATTTCCAACAAATAAAATATAATCATCTTTTTTGTTAGTTCCTTTGTTCCAGATGTTTTGGTCAACAGCAAATGGTCGAGCTAAAAATTTATATTCATATTTAGGAAACCTTGCAATTGCCTCATTCATTTCACTTTGACTCAAAAATATAAAATTATCTAACGTGCTTAATAAAAGTTTTATGTACCCCTTTTGAAAAAAATGTAAAAATTTATATTTGGGCATTCTCGAAAAAAGCCCCATCACAAAACACAAAGAGTTAATATTTTTATTTGTTTTTTTTGCTACAAGAAGCATTGGAAGGACAGAGCAGGCCATTCTGTTATTTGAGAAAACTAAAATATTGCTTTCCTTAATTCTTTTATAATTTAATTTAGACGTTAAAAAAGTCCAATAAAGTGGTAGCTTTAATAAATTTCTTAGAGGTTTTTCCACAAGAATAAAGAATAATCTCCTTAATTTAGTTTTGTGTTCGGAAAATTCTATAATTTCTGTGTCAGGATACTTACTTTTAAAGTAATCAAAACCGTAAAACATTTCTTTGGCATATTCTTCATTATTATTTAAACGAGATTTTCGACCACCTTGAAAAAAATAAGTAATTTTAGTGTCTTTTTTCATATTAAAATCTTTCATTCTCCAATTTCCAATTTATGTTTGTCCACTTTGAGAAATTATCAAAGTTATGCTTTCTGTTTGGAAACCATGGATAAGGTTTTACAATTTTTGAGTTTGACTTTCCGCCTATATAAGCAGCCAAAAAAGAAAATGTACTGTTACTAATTATATAATTTTCATAACCTAACATTTCTGAAAAAGTTTTTATTGAACTTCCTTCAAATGAATTACTATCGTAAATTTTATTAGCATTGCCGAACAAGGGGTTTTTATTTACCCAATCTATATCATCAGTAAATACATCAAAGTAAAAATTTTCAATTTCATTTGAAGCTAGAGATAGCGCTTCTGAATAGTATTGATTATTAAGTTCTTGATTGAGATCAACATAATCAGTTCTTCTAACATGAATTAAGGTAGAGCCCTTGACAGGTTTACTATTCAAGTCTTTTTTAAATTGAGTTTGATTTGAAAGGACATTTTTAAGATATTCAATTGAAAAATTTAAATTTTCAGTATTTTGCCAATAACCATCAAAAATATTGAAATATCTTACTTGTTCCAAATTATAGTTATGACCTTTTTGATAATTTGAAATAGTTTTAATTTTTTGCATTTTATAAAACCATTTTGCAGTATTTTTACTAGCAATTTTAAAATTTAATTCTTTGACTGATAATTCAAGGTGTCTTTTTGTGTTGTGCTTTAATAATTCTTTATTCTGATAAAAATTTATGTCAATATAAACATCAAAACCTTGAACTTTTAATAAGTTGCACAAACTAAGTTGAAATAATTGGTTTCCTAACCCACCTTTAATAATTACAAGTGCTTTCTTTTTAAACATTTATTTATTTTGTGTAATTTCTACCATCAGCATGAGTTCCGTCATAATATATAAGAGGTTTTTCAATATATATACTGTCTGAAAGCTGATGTAAACCTTTCCAACAATCATAGTCTGCCCACCTTGGCAAACCCCTAAAGCCTCCCAAGACTGAAAACAATTTTTTTTCTACAATTACACTCGAGGTTATAAAACAATTGTGTATTTCAGAAAATTTATCGTCCCAGATTTCTGGAAGTTTATTATTTTTTATAAAATCTGTATTTCTATATAAATACTTAATATCTTCAATATATTTTTCAGAATTATATAGTAAATATTTTTTTTCTGAGTTAAATTTGCCTTCCCCGTAATATCCTTCAGTTGATGAAAATCCCAATCCATACTGAAACATAACTTCTAACTGGATTTCTAGTTTTTCTGGCATCCAGATGTCATCATCATCAAGAAATGCTAAAAATTCACCCTCTGCTATTTCAGTACCAAAGTTTCTAATAGACCCTGGTCCAAATCCGATTAATTGTTTTTGATTTTCACTTAAATTTACAACTTTTGTTTTTTTATCAAATTTATAACTATAGTAATCTTTCTCTTCAGATCCATCATTTACGATAATTATTTCATAATTTTGATAAGTTTGAGATTGAACACTCTCTACAGCATTCAACAAATATTTGAATCTATTGTAACTAGGTATTATTACTGAAACTTTAGGAAAACTATTAATAGAATAATTTATTTTTCTTTTTTGAAAATCACTCATTTGTATTCACCTACATAATTTTAAATTTAAAAATATTATTTCTTTAAATTATTATTAATAAACCAACTTTCATACTTAGAGTAGTCACTAAAAGCTTTTGTATAACCATTATCAGTAAGTAGTTTATCAATCGAATCTTTGTTTTTAGTATTGTTATGCTCTACTGTTATACAATTAAATGTGTATGAAGAAAAATCAAAATTTTCTAAAATCTCTAATTCACTTCCTTCAGTATCTATAGAGATGTAGTCAATAATTTTTGGTGAATTATATTCTTTCAATAAATCATTTAACGAAACTGTTTCAAGTTTATAAATATTTGTTATGTTTTTTCTAACCAAACTGTGCTTATCGGAATTTTTATAACTTGATATTGTTGAATACATTGGCTCATCAGTTTCTATAAACTCTAAAATTTCACCTGAGTTTTTATACACAGGTCTAAAGTCTAAAATCGAGGTTCTATTTTCTTTGAGACTTTTCTTCCAGACTTTTGCTGGTTCTGATAATATACCTTCCCAATTAAATAGTTTTTCTAAAAGATATGTATTAGAGAAATGAACTCCACTCGCAGCTCCTATTTCTACAAAATATCCATTTTTTTTTAGATTTAAGATATCTAAAACAAAAATATCTTGGCTAATTTGTGATTTACTGTGCTCAACAATTAAACCTAAATCTTTTGTATTTTCTATTTTTGTATTTGTCAGAATAAAATTTAATTTCGAAATTAACAATTTTTGATTATCGATCAATTGTTGATTTTTTAAAGCACTTTTAAATTTTGTAACTCTTATTCCCAAAATCTTGAAAAATAAATAAATTAAATTTTTCATCTATTAACACTATACTTAAGCGTTGATAAATTAAATAGTTTTTATTTTTTTGATATGAATGATACAAACAACCAACTTTCTAATGAATTAAATCAGTTTCAAAACATATGGCATGGAGGCTACTTTACAGGTTATTCCGATAAAAGAAATCAAAAAGGGTTAGAAGAATATCTTAAGAATAATCTCTCAGGAGATACTCTATTAGAAATAGGCTGTGGTGGTGGACAGTGGAGCAAATTAATATATGATCTTAAAATATTTAAAAAAATTCATTGTATAGATGCGCTTTCAGAACAACACAATAAATTTTGGGAATTTGTTGGTAATAATGCCAAAGATAAAATAATGTATACAAAAGTCTCAGACTTTGAATTAAGTTTTTTAGAGGAGAATTCTATTGATGTTGTCTTTAGCTACGATGTATTTTGTCACATATCCTATTCAGGAACAGATGCTTATTTAAAATCATTAAGAAGAGTTTGCAAACCTGGTGCTAAATTAATTTTAATGTACGCTGATGCAGAAAAATATTTAAACAATGAACCTGAAAACAGATCTCACGTTATACGTTACTTACCAAAAAAAAAGTTTATTTATAATTTTTCTAAAAAAACCCTAATAAGAGACGCAATAAAAGATTCCGACAGCAATCCAGTTGAACCTCGTTGGTTTTGGATTGGTATAGACCAATTTGTTAAACTCTGTCAAAAGTACGAATTTACGATAATTAATAAAGATTTAAATATAGATAAAACAAATCCAATCACCTTGTTTAAAAAATAAAAAATTATAATGAAAAAATATTTTTTAACTTATGGAGATAAAAATTTTTACCTTTCAAAAAAACACTTAATTAATTTAGCAAAAAGAAGTGATTTGTTCCATCAGACGATTGCTCTTGGCTTTAATGACTTAGACAAAGAATTTGTAAATACATATTCTTCAATTCTTAAAGTAAGCAAAGGTGGTGGTTTTTGGATATGGAAACATAGGATAATTAAAAATCTTCTTAATGATATAGCAGAGAATGACATAATAATTTACTGTGATGCAGGGGCCAGTTTGAATTTGAATAACAATGCACTTAAAAGATTTAATGAATATATTGATATTCTTCAAGATTCTGAATATGGTAATTTTCGAATGCAATCTGAAAAACAATTCAAAGAAAACCAGTATTCAACCAAAGAGATTTTTAGATATTTTCAAATAAGCCCTAATTCAGAAATTGGAAACTCCACGCAGCTACAAGCAGGACATATGATTTTTCAAAAAAATCAACATACAAAAGACATTATTAATGAGTTTGAAAAAGTTTTAATATTTGACTCCGAATTAATAACTGACAAATATAACGACAACGGTCAAATCGAGGGCTTCGTTTCAAACAGACATGATCAAAGTATTTTTAGTCTTTTGACTAAAAAATACGGTGGTGTAATTATAGAAAACGAAACAGAATTTAAACACAGACCTGATAAGCAATATGACTTCCCTTTTTTAAGTGTAAGAACCTATGGTCATGGCATTAAGGACTACATAGACTTTTTATTATTAAATCGTTCAAGATTAAATGAAACAATATTTTTTGATGAATAGATGTTAAGAAAATACTTCTTTTAAGTTTTTGTTAAAGACTTCGTACGTCAGTTTATCCAAAACCACCTCAGCCGGCCTATACTGTTCTAAGTTGTTTAAAAAGTAATCGTAGATATCTTTTAGTTCATCAAAAGTGTTTACTTTTACACCACATAACTTGTCCCAGACAGTAACGCTAGTTCCTGAAAGTTTAAAATTATCAAAATAATTAACTGTTTGATCCCAAACTAAGAGTGGTATGTTTTGCCCCATAATTTCCTGGATTCCAAAACCCTGCGACTCTGAACAGGAAACTGTTATTGCGAATTTACTTGTTTTTGCTATTTTTTTTAGTTTTTTGTTATCATATTTTCCATACTCAAATAATTCATACTCTTGGTTTTTATAATTAAGAAAACTTATTAGTAAATTTAAATCTTCTCTGTCTCTTTTCTTAAAATAGATTAAACATTTATCATTCCTATTTTTAATATTTAAATTTTTAATAATGTTAATTTCTGAATCTATCCCAGAAGGTAATACAATTGTTGACTCATGGATAAATCCAGTGTCGAGTTCTTCAGCATTTTTAAATGCAATGTCTGAAGCTACTAATTTTTTAATATATGGATAATTTTTTACTAACTGATTAATTTTTTTATCTTGTTCGATATTGTAAAGTGGTCCAATTAGCACTTTTTTATTTGGGTTATTTAATTTAATTATTTTATCGACTAAATCTTGACCAAATTCATCAAATTGCACTAAGTATGTGCTATTGAATTTTAGTTTATTAAAACATACTTCTTTATCTTTTTTAAATGTCTTAATTAAGTTATTCATTCTTTTATGAGGACCAGATTGTATAAAGTTTTCATTTATTGGAAGATTGAAAATATAACAAAAATCAATTAGATAGTTAGAAAAAATACTGTGCTTAAATCGTTTAGTTAATAACACTTTTTTTTGCTTTATATATATTGGATTATAAAAAATGTTAAGCATGTAAATAAGGTTAGTTAATAATTAATATAAAGTCTTGATGGATATTTATATAAAAACGCTTAAAAGTAAAGAAATATTAACTAGTTACAATTTTGCTCGAAGGGCAAACAAAGTATTTTCAGAAATTGTATCAGTAGAAGAATACGACTTAATCAAGAATGAGAATACAGTTATTATTGAACAAGACGAACTTACAGTATTTTATTTAAATAGAAATATAGATTTGTCTGAAAATGACATTATTTTTACAAATACATATTTTGTAAAAGATCTATTTAATTATCTTAAAAATGTAGATAATTTAAAAAATCTTAAACTAGTTACTCATCAATCAGATCAAGTAATTAACAAAAGTTTATATTCAAAAAAACCAAAGTGTATTTCTCAGTGGTACGGAATTAATATAGATCATGTCGATGAAAATTTAATTCCGATTCCAATTGGCTTATCTAATAACTGGTCGCCAAAAAATCTTAAATTAAATCATTTTGCCAATCTAGAAGATTATCAAGAAAAATTAGATAAAATTTATGTAAATTTTGAAGTAAATACTAACTATTTTTTTAGAAAAAAAGTTTTAAAAAGTCTTAAAAAAAATAACTTGGCACATATCGAAAATGCAAATATTGGGCTCTCAGAATATTTAAAAAATTTAAATAAATTTAAATATACTATTTGCCCATTTGGAAATGGACCTGACACTCATAGATTGTGGGAGTCAATTTATGCAGGATCAATACCAATTGTCTTCAAGCATAAGACTTACAAGCCACTTAAAGGATTACGGCACATTGAAATAGAATCTATAAAAGAATTAGAAGTTGATTCTTTAAAGGATAAATTATCAGATTTACAGAAAAGAGATTACGACAAACTAAACGTTAATTGGTGGATCAATAAAATAAATGAAAAAAATATAGAATCTAATGAAACCTTACAAAAAGTAATTTCACTAGATTCTGTTAATGATTTAGTTAATACTTATAAAAATTTGATAAAAAAACAACAAAGAAAAAAGAAGTTTAAAACTATCACAAGGAAAGTATCCAGTAAATTAGGTAACTAAATTTATTTGATACGGTAATTGATAAATATACATATAATATATATACGTGAGATTCTTTAGAACTGTTTTTAGAGATATACTATATGTTTCAAAAGTCACTGGTGTAACAAATAAAAAAGTAATTATTTTTACTGTAGTTGTCCTATCTCAAATTACAGCCTTTTCAGATGTTCTTTTAATTGTTATTTTTGCAGCAATAATTACCGAAAGTGTATCTGAAAGTTTTTTTGGTTTTTTGATTGAATTTTTTCTGGATAATACATTCCTTTTACCTTTTGTAGTATTGCTCAGGTTTTATGTAACTTACCTACTACAAATGACTATGAAAAAATTAGAGATGGCTGTTTCTAGAAATATTAAAGTTCACCTTTTATCTGAAGTTTTTGAAAAAAGGAACTATTCAGTTGCAGATGCATATTTTTACTTGAATAACTTAGCTGGACATGTATCATTTTTTTACTCAAACCTTGCAGCCTTTTTAAATAGTTTCCTGCAAGTAACAGCTTTTGTAATTTATCTTACAATTTCTGATAGTCAAATATTTTTTGTACTTGTGCTGGGAATAATAATTTTATTTTATCCAGTTAGATTTTTAATAAGTAAAGCCAGAGAGTATATGCATAAAATATATATATTTACTCAAATTTCATCAGAAGAGGTTCAAAGAATTGTTGACAATACTTTTTTGATTAAGCTTTTAAAAAAAGAAGAAGAAGAATTAAATAATTTTAATGAAATATTGATAAAGCAAGATGATAGCAATTATAAAAATATTAGCTACTCAATGTTAAATGGCTTTCTTCCTTCATTCATGACTCTTTTTACTTTTTCTGTCATAGTAAGTTTTAAATCATTAGTCGCTTCACTAACAGTAGATTTTATTGCAGTTACTTTGAAGTTATTTCAATCATTAGGCCAGGTTACGGACTCTCTAAATAAAATTATTAACTCACACGTCCACATTGCAAAACTTTATGAAATACTTAAAAGTAGAAATACTATTGATAAAAATAAATTTGAATACAAAACTCTTGGTGATAATCTTGCAATAAAAGTTGAAAATATTGATTTTCAATATTTCAACAGTGAAGTAAAAATATTCCAAGATCTTTCATTGGAAATACCAGAAAAATCACATGTTATCTTAACTGGATCAAATGGTTCAGGAAAAAGTACGTTACTTGGATTGCTCGCTGGTGTTTACTATGCAAATAAAGGAAAAGTATGTACTAGTTTTGAAAATTATGGGTACATTGGGGCAACGCCATTAATTTTTTCAGGAACGCTTAGAGACAATATTATGTATGGAAACGAATTATTTGTAGAAGACGAAACCATATACAAAACTCTTAAAGAATTTGATATTTTTAAAGAGGAAAAAAACTATGATTTAGATAAAGAAGTAGATAATAAAAGCCTTTCTTCAGGACAAATGCAAAAAATAGCTTTTGTACGGGCATTATTGGCTGATGTTGATATATTGATTCTTGATGAATCAACTGCAAATTTAGATGACAGATCTAGGGATTTAGTATTCAATCTTTTAAGGGAAAAAAATATGACAATAATTAATTCCACTCATGATCCCGAACAGTTCAAAAATATTGATTTACATATAAATATTGATATTGTTGATGAATTAAGAATTATTGAATATCGATAAGACCTTGTTTAAAGATTCATCTAATAATTCTGCATCAAGATAATAATCAGAAGAGTAGTAGTCATTTTTTTCAGCTTTTGCAGGTATAAAATAATATTTGTGATTCAAGTCTGATGAAAGTGAAAAGAAACAATTATTTTTACTATCACTTTCATCCCTTACTTCAATAATTAATGAATTTTTCTCCATAAAAATCATATTTGTAAGTCCTGCTCCGTGTAGACCTCCAATGATTTCAGCCTCAAAGGATATTTTTATTTGATCTATAAATGGTAAGCTTTCTTAATCAACAATAGTAAATTCGTGTTTTCTTAAGACTTTTGCAACTTCTTCAAAATTTTTAATTTTTCTTTTAGAAGCATTTTGCCTACTAACCCAAATTTTTTTATTTGAATTATTTTTTACAACTTCATTATTCATACCAATTATTTCTGAGAAATTATTGGAAACTTGATTTATTATTTCTTTGTGATAATTACCCGCACTTCCTACATGATTAGTAATTAATAATTTATCAATTTTGTATAAAATATCATTTTTAATTTCTATAAATGGGATATTTAAAGAACTTAATGATTCAATTACATATTCTTTTTTTAAAAATTCTTCCGGAATCAAAATTGGATATTCATATAGTTCTTCATCAATCAATTGTATTCTTTGCATACAATCTGTCAGCCAGTGGAAATACTGATCACTTCTTTCATCTATCACCCAAGAGCCTTTCTTAATAATTTTGTATTTATCATTTTTCTGACTTTCTGTCTTAATTAATTTGAGATCTTCTAAAAATCTTTTTATTCTATTTTTTTGATTTATTGGATTCATTCTCCAAGCATAAGTATTTGTTCTGAAATATTTATATCTTCTGATAGTGCTATTTTTAACATACCTGTTATTAAACGTTTTATATCCAGGACTTTCAATTTTTTTTCTTAATTCGTGTTCAAATAGCTTTGCATTTTCTTCTGAATAATTTAATGGCTTTGACCTCTTGGATAAATAAGAGTAGAATTTTTGTTTCATATAATTAATAATTCTACTTAAAGATTTCTTAAATATTAGAGTAAATATTGTGAAAGATTATTTGGTAGTTCTTGCTGGTTCCCCAAGAGGTGGAGAGGTTACTTGGAATTACCTATATAAAAATGTTCTCAATGTACTTGATGCAGATTTAGCAATTTGTACAACTGATAAATTTTTAGAAAATAATAGCTTATTTCAAAAGGCAAAATTTAAATGGATATTTGAAGAATATGATGATTTTTTTGATTATTACAGAGAACATTTTGATAAAAATTGGGAAAATTATTTCAAAAAGGGTTTAGACACAGGCCTTTATACATCTGGATCTATCCACTTTGTTTTTAAAGATTATATATTAAAAAACCATATTCAAGAATTAAAAAATTACAAATACATTATCTACTCAAGGTTTGACCAACTACATATATCCCCTCATCCTGTAGGTGTTGAAAATAAAATTTTAATTCCTGAAGGAGAGGATTACTTTGGTGTTTGTGACAGACACGCAATGTTTCCATCAAGCATGTCTGAGAAATATTTAAATATTTGTGATTTTATTGATTCTGATGAAACAATGAAATTTGAAGATACTTATTTAAATTGTGAAGTGACATACAAAAATCAGTTAATTAATAACAATTTAATCAACAATGTTTCTAGATTTCCTAGGTCTCAATTTACTACTGCTTTAAAAGGAGAGTCTACAAACTGGAGGGTTCCAAGTTACAAATTATATTTTATTAGTAAATTGATGATTAAATATCCTGATGAATTTATTTCATCTATGAAAAATAAAATTTCTAATAATTCAGTTTTATATTCTTTATTTAAAAATTTTCTATTTACATTAAATTTCTTCTATTTAGAAATTAGAAAACAACTCGGAAAAGTGAAAAGGATTTTTTTTAACTACTTGTTAAGTTTCAAAATATTAAATATTATTTTCTCTTATTTAATTCTGAGTAAATATAAGTATTCGAGTTTTAAGCAAAAAAAATTTGACGCAGGCTATGGAGAGATTTCTTCTTCTTCCAAAGTAGTTGTTCCAATTGATAAAATTTATGGAAATCTTTATTCATCAACAGGCTATCGCACCACACCTCTTGATCAAACTCCGCACTATAAGTATATAAATTCTTTTTATAACTCTCAAAATATTAATAAAGAAGAATATATAAATTATTTAAAAAAATACTTTCCCGAAATTAATCATGATGAAAAACTAGATACCTTTAAAAATCTTAAAAACGAAGTAGAAAAAAACCCAAACAATTTTTTTATTTTAATTAAAAGAGATTTCGACCTATTTAAAACTGGTAAAGTAAAGATTATTGATGGATTACATAGAGCAGCTATATTGAAGTCTATTGGTATAACTGAAATTGATTGTTTTATAGTTGATGAAATTACATATTCTTAATATATATATGCATAAATCGTAATATAATTCTCATCATTTATCAGCTTTCCAATCATGGCATACATTCTGTGTTTACCGCTCGTTACACAATTATTGGTCACTTCAATAGGGTTTTCCATAAAAAAGTTCTTAACTTCAATGTCGCTCATTTTTTCTAATGACTCATAATACTCTTTTGAGTATAGGTTTGGTTTATTTTGGCTACTGATATAGTTGTTTGCATCGGTATAGCTAGTAACATTTTTACGAAACCCATAAAGTAAATTATTTATAAAATAATTATTTCCTGAATTCCAAAATAATTTATTATGACTTATCGGCTCATCATATTTATTAAAATTAATTGTTTCATTTATTTGTTTCTTGGCATTTTCTAGATTTTCTTTATTTTTAAAATATTTAACTATGTCTTTTACTTTTGTATATTTCCTGTTGTTTGAAACTATATCAAGGTGTTTTCGCCTCATTATCCAATTTGGCGATAACTTAGGTTCAATTCTTAAATTTAAAAAAGCAGATTTATTTAATGGGTAAACTTCTCCACGATTTATTTCATTTGCGTCTAATCTGTTAGCCAGTTGGCTGAAAATTATAAAGTTTTTGTATTTGTTAAATAAATACCTAAGCTTGTTAAACGTTTTTGTATAAAACATTCTGATTTTTCTTGTTGACTTGATAATGATTGCTTCTCTTTTAAAAAAATAGAATTTATATCCTAAAAATTCTATATTATTTTTAAAGAGTATTTTTGAGAAAAAATTTATCTTTATTAACCGCTTGTCTTTAAACAAGAGGCAATACTTATTATTATTTTCAATAATTGTAAACTTAAATTTTTGAAGTTCAGATAACAACAAATTTTTATCTTTAATTCTTATAGATAAATTATCTAACCTTTCAGAAGGATTAATAGTTTTATTTATTAAAATTGATTCAAGGGTTCGGTGACTAAGATAAACTTCTATATGATTATTTTTTGAAATTTCTAAAAGATCTTTTAATAATTTTTGCCTGACCACAACAGAGTTTTCGTGACCCTTTCTGTGCCAGTAGTCATAATATAGAAAATTGTCTATCTTATCCCATTTATTGATATCAGTCACTATCAAAATAGTATCATATCAATAACCAATCTATGTAAAATAAATACATAATACAAAATATGTTTATCATATAAATAATTGTTTCTGAGCTATCATCAATTTAATGAGTGATAAATCACTAGTTGAAAAAATATGTGGAATATACCCTGAAAATTTTCAATCTGTCAACATTACAGAAGGAGAAGTATATACTTTTCAAAATGATCCAGCATACCAAGCTGTAAAAGTGTTCGATGCTGATCGAAACTCTGTTTTTGTTAATTCATTTACTGAATGTGAACATTATGTAAAGGGTGGTTGGAATAAAATTCCAGAAATTGATTTTATTGTTTTTCATGAAGGATTTTTTCATAATGCATTTTTAATATTATCTTTAGCTACAGTTTTTCTTGGATTATTTTATTTGAAATTTAAACAAAAAATATGATTATTGCGGGTAAAAACTCTATTTACTTAAAAATTTTTTTTATTTTTATATTATTAATTCTTCCATTTTCTGTATCAAATTTTTCTGATGACGTTACTGCTCAGAAGATTACTTCTGATTTAGCATTCTATGAAATTAATACTTGTTCAATATCCCTATTCGAGTTTTTAGCAGAAAACCCGAATGTAATTTATCAAGACCATTACAAAATAAAGTTTAATGATTATTCATCTGCTAGATGTTTTGGCCAGATAACAGGCATTGATCAAATTGGGTACGTTTTTTATATTTCAATTGGTACAAACATTTTTTTTAATTTAGCTATTCAATCTTCAGTATGGTTGCTAATAATATCAATGATTCCAAAAAATAAAAATATTGAATTAAAAACAAAATCTTTTATTTCAATATTGGCTACAGCTTTATTGTTATGTATTGGCATTTATGCTGAACAAAGGTTTTATACGTCGAAGTTCTTTTTACTAGATCTCACTTACTATAAGACATATTTTTATATATTTTGTTATTTTTTTGCTATTGCTTTTGTGTTTAAGATAGTTTTTGAATCTCGACAAAATAATATAGTCTACCTTCTTCCATTTCTGTATTTAACTATGGGCTTGTATACAGGTTATAATTTATATTTTCTATCAATTATATTTTTGGTTAATGGAATTGAAGAGGTAATTAGTAATAAAAAATATTTTAAATACCTTGGTTATTTAAACTTTTTGGTTTTCTTCTGGTGTTTTAATGCAATTGGGAAAGGTTTTTATCTAAATCCTGACAAGGTTAGAGGGTTGGTTAGTTCAGATTATAATTTCTTGTCTGTTTTTTATTGGAGCTACTTCTTTATATTTATCACTCTGGGTATAAAAAAATTAGTTTCATCTCAAAGAAAAAAATTTGATATATTAAAGTTTAAAGATAATTTTTTAATTACTGGAATTCTTATAGTTTTAGTTGGTTATTTAAGCTCTTCAATGCCAGCTGTAAACTTTTTTACAACATACTTTTTTGGACTTACAAAACCTGGGACTACAAATCAAAACTTGTTTGAAATTAACTTTTGGGGAGAAAGGGTAGCATGGAGAGGACTATTTCCAAGTGCTGAAACAATTGGGGAATTTTTTGGACTTTCTATATTAATTTTTGTTTTGTATTGTTTTAAAGAAAAAAAATATAAATTAACAGATGTGTTTATGTTTTTCCTTTCACTAGTTGGTTTGTATGCTTCTGATAATAAAGCAGCAACTTTTGCAGTTCTATTTTGTATTGTATTAAAAATAAATAAAAACCTTAAAGTTCATTTATTGTTAAAAATTTCAATGTTTCTGTTTGCGATAGGAGTGTTAATTTATTTCATAAGATTTGAAAATATACTTTTTTCTCTTGATTTTTCATCCAAAAACATGCTTAACTTAGCTAACGCATACTCATTGGATTACAATATTTCATCGTCTTTAAATTTTTTAACAAATTTAAATGAAAATTCAATTGTTACATTTTTTATACTTGCTATTGGACAGTTTGCTTTTTTAATTAACAGATCAGAA
>MDTA01020218.1_pt1 | contig 17506 bp, 18 predicted proteins | sample 811151 | NCBI WGS metagenome assembly MDTA01 (sample SAMN05326648, study PRJNA326480) | marine metagenome | isolation source: seawater | place: Indian Ocean: South | collected 2010
TCAAGACCATGGCCACCTCTCCTAATAGCATTTACACCGTTTATATTTTTGAGTAAATCACCGCCATCTACTGCGTTCCTAGTATCTACCTCTTCGATAGCCTCATTACTAATTGTTGCCTTGTCCATCACAGGACTGCTTATTTGTATATCTGTTAGTTCTTCAGCCATAGCGCTTGATATTAGAGCAAAGCCGAAAAGTAACGTTATTAATCTATTCATAATTACCTCCAGATTAATTTAGTTAAATATGTATTAACTAAACTTTAGGTGGGGATCTGGATTGTAATAACGTGGGTTTTGATGATTGTATGAAATTAGAATATAGGTCTTGTACCGTTGATTTGTTAAGTAACTCTGACAGTAACTGATTTACATAAACACTTGTGCTATCTAATGCAGTAATGTCAATCGAAGTACAACAAACACAGTCTTCGGGCATATCAGTTAATAAGGCATTGTTAATTCTATCTAAAAGCTTCGATATTTGTTTAGTGTGAGAAATACCGTTAGAGTACTTTGATCCACAAAGCTCTGAGTGTAGTAAGTGAAATCCATTTTCATCGTGAATAGATGACGTATTTATAGTGGTATAACTATGAAGCGGTTGAAACGCTATTGTTAATACAAGAAATATTCTATAAATTATGTACATTTTTACCCCTGAATTACTCTAACAAATTAGAAGAAGGAATTAAAGTGAAGATACTCGCTACAATAGGGAAATAAGGAAACGAGTATCTTCGATCTTAAGTCTGGCTGCAGGGAATCCAGCCAGACTCATTCATATCATCGGAGAACGATATAAAATTTATTAAACTTAGAAGTCGACCGCAACCCCTGCCATCACAGTTTGTGGCTTATTAGGTCTAACTCCATAGTTATGGGAAGATGCAATATACTGTTTGTCGAACAAGTTATCGACATTCAAGAATGCACGTGCACCTGTATATCCCATTGAACCGAGATCCATAGCACTTCTGAAGTCATAGATCCATGCACTCTCTGTCTTAGCAGCAGTGCTGATACCTTTGTTGTATACTTCATCGTTGTATTTTGCAGAAATCTGCATATCCCAGTCGTTAGTTTCTGCACCAAGTGAGATGTAATAAATCTCTTCTGGTGTATAAGCTATTCTTGCACCATCAGCAAATGATGTTCCTGTTGTAACATCGTGTTCAGCTTCTTGCACTGTTACAGAGACAGCCATTGGGTATCTAATGCCGCTGCCTGTATTAGCTGCACCTTTCATTTGTGGTGCTGCAAATAAGTTATTTACTCTGTATACAAATTCAAGACCAGTTACATGTGCTTCACCAGCATTTTTTGCTGTATTAGCTGAGTCAGCACAACCTGCTGCAATGTTACATGTTTCATAGAGTCGATCGTAATCAACATGGAAACCAATAATTTCCATATAACTATTTGGGGTGACAGAACGGTACCCAATTTCATAGTTATCTGACTCTTCAGGATCTTGTGTATTTGAACCTGTAGGTTGGTAACCTTGGCTATAAGCAACAAAAGCTGATTTACCATTACCCATGTTCATAACTGTACTTGCTGCAAACATAGTTTCGCTATTATTGACAGATCTACTTTTACCATGGGTTCCTGCTGTATATTCCCAGTATTCAACATCTTCATGTCTCATACCAAGTGTTGTAACAAAATTACCATGAGTAATTCTATCGACAATACTAAATGATTCTGCGCTAGCATAATCATCATTACCAGACACTCCACCTGACATACCTGCACCAAATGATTTAACATAATCTGACGCTGTCATTACCATAGTGTTGTTTGAGCCCAATGTATATGTTTCAGATATACCTGAATCATGTCTGTCACGATAGTCGCTATGTTGTCTATATCCAATTGTTATATCGTGATTAGCTGCACTTAGATTATATTTTATATCATAACCGTACATACCATAGTCTCTATGACCAAGCGAACGTTTAATAGATTCACCTGTTAGATTCATAGCTGTACCATTTGTGATAATGTTACATGCTCTAAGTTCTGCGCCACTGTCTGCTGCACAGTTTGTTTGCCAGTCAATAGCAGATAGACTTACTGTTTCAGTATCCCCACCTTCTACTCCGTCACTATCAATAGTCATTTGACCAACTTTTTTCCAATTACGGCTGTACTTAGCTCTATAAACTTTAGCTATAATATTTGATGTAGGACTTATGTCCAATCCGTATGTAAATATGTATCTATGATAGTCATTATCCATTTTATCTCTTGATGAAATAGCGTATCTTCTATTGTTATTTGCAGCAAAATCAGTTCTTGTCAAACCGATATATGATGCATGTGATGTTTCAGAAGTATTTTGACTAGATAATTCCATATATGAGTTAGGCATGGTATATCTGATTTTAAACAAGTCTGAATTTTTTCTAAAACCAGAGTTTGTATCATTACCAGAACCCGCATCAATTTCTTTGTATCCATCATAAGCAGTTTTATGTGTTTCGAATACATAAGATATATTGCCCATGGTTGCACCATAGTAGAAATGATTTCTCAAATATCCCTCATCACCAAATGTTTGATTAAAATATCCTTTTGTACCCTCTGTTGGAACACTTCTAGATATGTAGTTAATCGCACCTGCTGTTGTTCTAGGACCGTTGCCTATTGCAGTTGCACCTTTTAAGACCTCAATACCTTCAGCATCACCTGCATCAGGATAGAAGTACATTGAAGGGTTAGAATACACTGCAGGTCCCTGCAAGATTCCATCTTCAGTGATATTAATTTTAGTAGTACGATTAGGATTTGTTCCTCTCATACCTATATTAGTTCTTAGCCCAAGGCCATCTTCAGTTTGAGAGAAGACTCCAGGTACACGACCCATTATCCTCTCAGTATCTGTATAGCCGGACTTTTTCAGCTCTTCATCGCCTATATACGAAGAAGAACCCGCAATTTCTGATTGCTCCTGACCACCAAAAATACTCAGAGGTGCAAGATCGTCAGCAAATGCGTTACTGCTTAGAAAAGCAATAAGTATGGCTGTTTTTCTCATAATTATCCCTATAACGTTATTAATTGCTGTTCATTATATTGAGAATGATTATCATTTGCAAGCGTAAATGAGAATAATTATCATTTATAGTTAATGATTTCTTTGATTTTCATTCGAATTATCATAGAGTATCGGAATGACAAAAATTAGCTTAACGCCAATAATAGATGTTGTATTTATACTCTTGATATTCTTCATGCTTGCTTCCAACTTCAATAAAGTAGGTCAGCTAGAGATGAATGTATCGAAAGAATCAAGCCAAGCATCAGATTTAGACATCAAAACTATTAAAGTATTAGTCAGACAAGATGAGACTGTCATTAGTAATGGCAAAATTTATGATGATAAAGAATTGATCACAATGCTCAAAATAGCACTGAAAGATGCTAAAGAATATGCGGTAATACTAACCGCAAAAAAAGATGTTACATATCAGAGATACTTAAACATGATGAACTTTCTCAAAGTAAATAATATAGAAAATATTTCGATTGGAATAAGAGACAATGAAGTTAAAAACTAAAAAAAATAGAGAGTATGGAGATGATGGTTTACTGCCATTAGTTAATATTATCTTTTTACTCCTCATATTTTTTATGATAGTAGGTGTTATAGAGAAGAGTATTGTTAAAGACGATTTGTCACTTCCGAAAGTTGAGCTTGATAAGTTTAATAATGATGATACGACTAAGATATTTTTCGATAAAAATAAATTTTTGTACATAAACGAAGAAAAAATAGATATTAAGGATATTAGTAATAAAATTAAATCTTTAAAATCAAAAGAGATTATTCTAGTTGCCGATGAATCGATACTGATAAATGAAATAAATACTATATTGCTTGAGCTACAAAAAAATAAAATTAATAAAATAAAACTACTTACAAGTTTAAATGCGAACTGATAACTTAAATATTTATATTCTTGCATCATTGATTATTCATGCATTTTTTTTATTAACACTGAGTTCTTCCTATATACAGAGAGATATAAGTCAAATTGGTGAACAAGGAATGCAAATCCAAATGGTTTTGATAAATGATCGGAAAGATGACATACAAGATGAAGACTCTCTCAATGCACAAGATAAGAAAGTTATTAAAGAAGAAGAAATAGAACAACAAGCTATTGTTGATAATAGGCTTCAAGGAGATAAAGCAAATAAAATTTATCAATCTTATTATGGTGTAGTGAGAAACATGCTTGATTCTAATAAAAAGTATCCTCTTCTATCACTTCAAAGAAGACAAGAAGGGACTCCAGTTGTTGAGTTTACAATTTTGAAAAGTGGTGAGGTTATTGACTTGATTGTAAACTCATCCGGATATCGTTTGTTAGATAGAGAAGCGCAAAAAATTGTGTTAAAGTCTGCTCCCTTTCCTCCAATTCCTGATTCTATTGGAAAGCAACGTATCAACTTAAGAGTGCCAATTAATTTTAATCTCCAGCGTTAGTTTTATACCATTTAAGCTTTTCCCTGAGTGCCACAACACCCCCGATTATGAAAATTGTTGGTGCTTTTGGTTTTTTTTGCTTTACTAGGTTTGGCATTTCATCAATTGTTGATATAAATTCTTCTTGTGTATTTGTTGTTCCTTGTTGTATCAATGCACATGGTGTTTGATCACTCAATCCATGTTTAGTTAGTTGAGAGCAAATGATATCTATTGATACAAGTCCCATATAAAAAACAATCGTCTGATTAGGTTGAATCAATTTGGGCCAATCAAGGTCTAGCTTACCCTCTTTGAGATGACCTGTAACAAAAATACAACTCTGCGCATAATCTCTATGTGTCAAAGGTATCCCGCTATATGTTGAACAACCGCTTGCGCTGGTAATTCCTGGGACTACCTGAAATGCTATCTTCTCATCTGCTAGTGTTTCTATCTCTTCACCACCTCGCCCGAATATAAAAGGGTCGCCACCTTTAAGTCGTAATACTTTCTTACCCTCTTTTGCATAATTAACAAGTAATTGGTTGATCTCTTCTTGTCTAACAACGTGATTATCTCTCTCTTTGCCAACATAAATCTTCGTTGCATCTCGTCTTATCAAGTCAACTATTGATGGGTGGACAAGCCTATCATAAAGAGCAATATCTGCCTGTTGCATAAGTCGAAGTGCCTTAAAAGTCAGCAAGTCTGGGTCTCCAGGCCCTGCTCCAACTAGATATACCTCGCCTTGATTCGCTATGTCTTCGTCAAAATTATTAATTTGATTATCAAGAAATGATTCTGCCTCATCAGTCTTTCCAGATAGAACAAGTTCTAAAAATTTACCATTTAGCATCTTCTCCCAAAAAATTTTATTTGATGAGAATCTCTTCATTTTTTTTCGTACACGAATTCTGTTAGCAGCTACAATTGCAGCAAGCTTTCCATAGCTTGCAGGAACCATTGTTTCAAGTTTTGTCCTCAACACCCTTGCAAGTACTGGTGATGCCCCACCTGTAGAGACTGCCACTGTGATGTCTCCACGCTCTAATATAGAAGGAAAAATAAAATCACAGATATCAGGTTGGTCAACTACATTAACAATAATATTATGTTTATTACAATCTTTGGCAACTGTCTCATTAAGAGAGACATTATTCGTGGCCGATATCACAAATTTATATTTATTTTCTTTAAGTATATTTTCAGAATATTCATTTGTAATACACTTTATGTTGTAAGATTTAGCTAAATCCAAAATATAATCTGTAAAGTCTAGAGATACAATCGTGATATCTGCATTAGCTTTAACGAGAAGATCTAACTTCCTCTCTGCTACTGAACCGCCACCAATTAATAAACATGGTAATTTGTTTAACTGTAAGAAAAATGGGAAATATTTCATGAAGATTATTTAGAGATACCTGCCTTTTTATACCATTCCTCGGCTTTTTTAAGATCCTGATCAACAATTTTTCCTTCTTCATAAATCATCCCTAATGTGGTTGCAGATCCCATCAAACCTTCACCAGCTGCACGTTCGAACCACTCAATACACAACTTAGGATTTTTTTCGGTACATTCTCCTTCAAAATACATAAAAGCAAGCGCATGCATTGCCAATGGTAAACCATTTTCTGCAGCTTGTTTCATATATAAAAAGGCCTTATCTTCATTAGCTAGACAGCCTAGGCCATTTTGAAGCATGATAGCCATACGATACATAGCATCAGAATTACCTTCTTCAGCGATTGGCGACAGAAGCTTAGTGGCATGTGCGAAATTTTTAGTTTCAAAAGCAGCAATACCGCTTTCGAGCTCCATAGCTCTATTTTCTTTTAGATCCATTAGCCTAATAGGTCCTCTAACTTACCATCCATATCATGTTCGATAAGGTCGTCAAATCCCCCAACATGATAATCATCAATAAATATTTGTGGCACAGATTGTCGTCCTGATTTCTCAATCATTTCAGAAATTAACGATGGATCCTTATCTATCATTATTTCTGTATACTCTATATCCCTCTTGTCAAAAAAGTTTTTAGCTCTAACACAGTATGGGCAAATTCTAGTACTATAAATCGTAACTTTTTTCATATTAATTATAATGTGTGATTTTCCTCTTTACATTTTTTTGAACAATTATACCAATAACGTCAAAAGAATTATCTAGTTTTATCTCTGGATAATTGCTGTTTAATGCAAGGAGGTATTTCTCTTTATTAATTACTCTAAATTGTCTAAACCACCTTACACCATCATATTCAACGAATATATATTGTCCATCAACACAACTTCCTGATGGATCTACTATCACAACACAATTCTTTGGAAACTCTGGCTCCATACTATCATCAGTGACTTGAAGCGCATATGGTTCAGATGAGCCACATTCGCTATTCAAATCAGTTATTTCAGTATTGTTCGTCATCTAAATAATTTTAATACAACACTGATTATAACACTTAATATGATTGCACTAGTAATTGGAAAATACAGATTAAAGTTCTCTTTTTTTATGACGATATCACCAGGCAGTTTTCCGAATCCTAGGTTTACAATAAATGGATATATAATGCCAATAATAATAAATAAGACCCCTAATGTGATGAGGATTTTGGACACTTTTAGCCAGTATTTCTCATACCAGTTGCGATAGCATGAATTGTCCTCAATAAAGGATCTAAATTTACAGTATCTTCATCGGGTATTTCTCGATGGGCTTTAAGTAACATTACTTGAATATAATTAAGTGGATCAAGATATGGCTGTCTCCTACTGAGAGATAAAGATAATTTTGTGTTATCAGATAATAGCTCATTAGATTCAACAATTTTTAGTAGTGTCAGTACAGTAGATTTAAATTCTTGTTCGATATCATTTATAATCTCACTTGATGAATCTCTATTTTTTGCTAGCAACGAATACTCCCGTGCAATACCTAGATCAGATTTAGCAAGTGCCATTTGTATATTATCTGAAAGAACACGAAAGAACGGCCATTCTAAATACATCGTTTTCAATTTATTCATATTTGATTGGTCACTTGAAATCATTGTGTTAAGAGCAGTCCCTAAACCGTACCAAGCGGGCAGAGTATGTCTCGATAATGACCAACCAAAAACCCATGGAATTGCTCTTATGGAATATTTGGATCTCTGAGTTTTCTTTCTATGTGAAGGTCGCGAGCCGATGTTTAATTCAGCTAATTCTTGTACAGGTGTTGCCTCATAAAAATAATCCATAATGCCTTCTTTATCATCTGTGAGATCTCGATATTTTTTTTCTCCAACTTTCGACATCTGACTCATAAGTTCCTCAAAGTTATTCGTACAAACAGTATCATCTACAACAAGATGCTTGCTCGCTTTTATAAGTCCACTGATAGCCAATTCTAGTTCGTAAGATGCAGATTGTGGCACAGCATATTTATAAGATAAAACCTCACCTTGCTCAGTGATCTTTATCATGCCTCGCACTGTTTTGCTGGGTTGAGCCAGTATAGCATTATGAGTTGGTCCCCCACCTCTTCCAACAGTCCCTCCACGTCCATGGAATAATCTACATTCAATTTGATATTTTTTGGAAATATCCAAAACTTGCTGTTGTGCTTTATAAAGACTCCATGATGATGATATAATCCCACCGTCTTTACATGAATCTGAATAACCAAGCATTACTTCTTGCAATTTAGTATTTTTGTATTCACCAATCAGAGAAGTATAGGTCTTGTTGCTAAATAAATTCTCAAGTATTTCCTCAATTCTTGTAAGATCATCTATCGTTTCAAATAAAGGTGTGACTTGTATAGATGATTTTATATTATTATCACTAACAGTGATCAAACCACATAATTTCGCTAAGGCCAGTACTTCAAAAACATGACTTGCATGATGTGTCATTGAAATAACGTAGTTACCAAATGCTTGTGAACTGATCTCACTTCTTAACTCCCTCATAACTGTAAATACATCTAATACCTTCTTAGATTCCTCAGAAAGTGAGGTATAGACATCATTTAAACTTACTTTAGATATGATAAAATTTTCGAGTGTTGAAATTCTAGATCCTTCATCAAGTTCCTCATAATTTATGTCTTGGGTGTTCTTGAGAATCTCAGAAATAGTATTTGTGTGATTTGTAGATTCTTCCCTGATGTCGAGGTTAACTAAATAAAAACCGAATGTCTCTACAAGTCTTATAAAATCATTTAGGCCGAAGTCATTCAGTATATTGTCATTATCTGAAATTAAAGAGTCTTTAATTAAATATAGATCATTCAACAACTCCTCTTCAGATTCATAAGCGTGTTTTACTTCTACGCTAGTCTTATTTTTCAGTTGATTGATAACTCGTAACCTTTGCTGAAGTCTATATCGTATGATTTTTAACTTTCTTCTATATGGCTCTTTCGCAAAATCTTGGGTTGTGTTTTTAAATGCCTCTTCACTATATTGCTCATCATTTTTTGATGAGACAATGAATTCTTCCGACGGTACTGTGAGGCCAGAGGAATGTGTCAGAAGTGTTGACAGTTTTTGTGCACGTCTTATGTACTCATGCAAAGCTGTCTCTGCATGCATATACACAGCCTGTTTTGTTATATCTGGTGTAACAAAAGGATTCCCGTCTCTATCACCACCTATCCATGAACCAAATCGTATAAAACTAGGAATTTTAATTTTGTCAGTATGGTATACCCTTTTTATCGCTTTCTCTAAATCTCTGTAGACTTCAGGGATTGCTTTAAACAGCGATGTTCTAAAGTAGTATAAACCATTTTCTACTTCGTCTAATACTGTAGGTTTCCTAAGCCTAACCTCATCTGTTCTCCATAAAATTAAAATCTCTGCCTGCAACTCATCAATTAGTTCCTCTCTTTTTATTGATTGCCCTTTGTAACTTTGTAATTCAAGAATAGTATTGAAGATTCTTCTCATTGCCTCAAGCTTGCTTCTTCTTTTTGCCTCAGTTGGATGTGCAGTAAAAACAGGGATGTATTCTAATGAATTTATTAATGTCTCAAGCTGATTATCATTTACCTCTGAAGATTTACACTCTCTTAATGTTTGATCAAATGAGCCTTCCCATGAATCAAAACCTGATTTGAGACGATCTGTTCTGTTGATATGCTGATACGCCTCTTCGGCAACATTCACCAAGGCAAAATACTTGGAAAATGATCTAATCACATTTGTTAGAGTTTTTGAGTCTAATTTACCAATATAACGAATAAGTTGGTCATGTTTACTCTGATTATTGTCCTTTCTTAGATTTATAAAGCCTTTCCTTAATTTTTCCACAGCCATATACACCTTGTCACCGGCATGTGATTTAATGATATTTCCCAACAGCTTTCCAAGTAACTTAACTGTAGACCGAAGCTGTGCGTCATTTAATTTGTCAAAAGTTTTAAGGAATTCGCTCATAGTTTCATGATATTAAGCTGCAATAAACATACCCAAGTTCATAGCAGTGCTCAAGATACCTTTAAAAAAAGGCATGTACAAGCTTGACAAAAGTTTTTTTACTTATTTTTTCTCTTTAATTTGAAGAAATTTTGAAGTAAATCCTTTGATTTATTGTTATCCTGGATTCTAACTACATTCGGTTTATGATGGCAAGATGTTGCATTAAATACTTTAGCTCCATTAATTACACCCCCGCTTTTTGGGTCTTCTGCACTAAATATTATGTTATTAAGTCTAGCAAAACTTATAGCTTGAGCACACATAGGACATGGTTCTAACGTGGTAATCATAGAGCAGCCATTTAACCTCTCGTTACCAAGTCTATTCATAGCAAGTCTTAGTGCGATTATTTCTGCATGATCAATTGATGATTTATTAGATTTCATTTGATTATGGCTAGAACTGATTACTTCGTATGTATTGTCCTTAAATACTACTGCACCGACTGGAACTTCGTCTTTCTCAAATGCAATTTCTGCTAGTGCATAAGCAAGATTGTAGAATAATTCGTGTTTAGTATTTACCAAAATATAATTACAACGTTTCTTTAAACTTAACTTGTTGTCCAATAGGCTGACCTAATATCTCGTCATCACGCATAACAATGTTCGATCTAATAATTGTGTGCGTAGGCCACCCTTTGACTTTCATCCCATCATACGGAGTCCATTGGCTTTTAGATTTTTGTTGCTTATTAGTAATTATCATTTCTTTTTTCATATCTACGAGCGTGAAATCAGCATCATAGCCAATTTTGATCCTACCTTTATTATGTATTCTATGAACGCGCTCTGGTCCATAACTCCATAAGCTTACAAGTTTATTCAGTGATAACTTTCCATTATTTACATGATTTAACATTATTGGAACTAAAGTTTGAACACCGGGAGTTCCACTTGGTGAGTCTGGATAGATTTTTGACTTTTCATCGAGTGTATGAGGAGCATGATCAGATGCAATAATATCAACTATGTCATTATTAAGTGCTCTCCACAACGAATCCTGATGATGCTTCTCCCTAATAGGAGGATTTTGTTGAGCCAAGGTGCCCATCTTTTCATAACATTCCGGTGCATGTAATGTAAGATGGTTAGCTAGAAGCTCTACACTTGCAACATCTTTATTCTTTGAAAGAAACTCCATTTCTTCCTTTGTTGTTATATGCAAAATATGAACACGGCGATTATGTTTCCTAGCAAGTGTGACAACTCGCTTAGTTGCAGATAAACAACTTTCTGGTGAGCGCCATTTACAATGCATAGACACATCATTACTATTTCCTAATATATCTTTGAGGTTTTTCATCATAATCATTTGATCTTCAGCATGAACTGCTATCACTCTTTGTCCATTTGAGACTACAGATTCAACTTCCTCATCTGTTGCAGTCATAAGATCACCCGTACTTGCACCCATGAAAATCTTGATTCCGCATACTCCTTTTAGGTTCTCCCACTCAGATAGATTATGTGAGGTTCTCATTGTGCCACCCAAATAGAAGGCGTAGTCAGACCATGCACCTTTTGCTGCTCTAGATAATTTATCCTCAATAGTCTCAGGAGTAATTGTAAGAGGGTTAGTATTAGGCATTTCAAAAATTGAGGTAACGCCTCCTGCTACAGCAGAAAGCATTCCTGATTCAAGCGTTTCTTTTCCTTCTAAACCAGGTTCTCTAAAGTGGACTTGTGAATCAATAACGCCCGGAAGTATGACTAAATTTGTACAATCAATGCTTTTGTCACTGCTAAAAGACTTATCTGATAGAAGAGCAATTTTTCCATCGTTGGAATAAATATTTGTAGACACAAGCTGATCATCAATCATAGCTTTACCATTTTTAAGACAAAGATTGTAATTTTCGGATGACATTATATTTTTATGCTACCATTATATGACTATATATGCATAATACACATTAATCGTGCAGAAGATAATAGACAACTTAGGAATAACAATTTCAGCAGTTTGTGCAATACACTGCGTTCTTCTACCATTAATATTTATTATTGCGCCTTATTCATTTTTAGCAAGTCATGCTTTTCACGAGGCATTAATTTACTTTATCCTGCCATGTGGTGTCATAGCATTTTATTTAGGGTGTAGACAACATAAAGATCTTAAAGTTGCATTGTTAGGTTCTCTTGGTTTGGCATTATTATTTGTAGCATTGCTAATGCATGATTTACATCATGGGCATGAACAACATGAAGAACTCCAAACAGTAATAGTGACAATTATAGGTAGTATACTCTTGGTTTTCTCTCATTTAAGAAACAGAAAGTTATGTTCAGATGAACAATATAACTGTCACAAGTAGAATAAGTAAATCAGAAGTTAATTGGCGTAATAATTACTTGGAAAGGTCCGCTACCGCCACCAATATTTTCTACACCATTGGCGTCAGTATCGCCCTCAGACCATATAGTTGCGCCTTGATTTATACCAAATGACATATCAAATCCTGCAGTTTCTGGTGTAACTACAACTGGAGTAGCAAAAGTATTAATACCTAGGAGACGCTCATATGCTTTTACCTGAGTAGCATTACTTGCTAAGTTTCCTGAAGAATTTAGTAAATAACCTGAAATACTAGCACCTGTATTATTTAAATTAGTGGCTGTTGCGGTCATATCGCCGCCACCGAAGTTAGATAATCCTGCACCAAGTTCACCCGCAGTTACAGGTGATGTGTCACATTGCATCATTAAGCCCTCATCCTCATACTTATTGACACCTAGAGTAGCGCAGTAGACGCCTGAACCTCCAGCATCACCAGATGCGGCGCCTCCTGTTCCATCCCATGCTGCATTGAGCTCGATTGAGAATTTCAATAAGAAAACATTTTTAATCAACATGACTCCATGAGTATAAACACCATTTGGAGGTCTAGTAAAAACACCATCAGTAAAATTAGCAGTAGTAGACTCTGTTATTCTCACAGTTGAACCTGTAGGTGCAGCGAGTGTTTGGACACACATTGATAAGTCGGCATTAGCAATGGTAGTAGGTGGTGTCGGTGCAGAGGTACATAAGTATTTTTCATAAACTGTAATACCATACGAATCAGGTAGAATTGCACAGTTTCCTGCTGATGGGAGTGTTACTACACCTGAATTAATTGCACAACAATCAGCTCCACTACATGCTGCATAAGCTTTTAGCGGATTAAGAATAAATAACAATATCAGTGGTAAAAATCTCTTCATAATTAAAATCCTGATGCAGTTATTGCTATCGCACCTCCACCTCGAAGAGTTACAATATTATTTTCTCTTCTTACTTTTTCATACATTCTCTCAGAATTTACTTTACTAAAACTATATGCAGTATTGGAAATAGTGAACATATTAGGTCCCATTTTTCTCTCGTTACAGCAGAGAATATAATTTACCTTTACAAATGCATTATGATTGTTAGTTGTGCTGTCATCTTGCATTCCAGCTTCCACAGATAATCTCGATGTAGGTTCCATATACAAACTTACAGTTTGTCCATGTCTTATATTCTTGGTCTCACTATTCCATTGATATGCTTTATAATATAGTTTAGCCCATGGGAGGTATGGTAATAACGCACCAATCTCTGCATCATAGCCCCCAGCTGCTAGCTCAGGAACACCATTAACGTGATGACGTTCTGTCATAGCCTCATAAAAGTTTATGTTTACATCATAGACTGATGATTTCATTTCAAAACCCAAGCCTGTTCTGGCATGACCTGTATTGAACTCGTGATCATAAAAAATATTTATTCCATATATATGAGTCATAGATTGATTCATTGATCGATATATTAAACCTGTATTTATTGTTTCACGATCATTAAATGTAGAGTATGAGATTTGGCTTAAAATTTTATCGAAATCGTTACCAGTTAATTCAAAAAGAGTAATAGCTCTAAATGTAGGTTTCGAGTCTGCTCGCGATCTTGTCTCGACTTCTATTAGTCTGAGACTCGAGAGATTATCTCTTGCCCAAGATTCTATAGCAGTATCACCATAGGCATAAGCTTTTTGCATAGCAGAGTTTTTTACTTGATTCACCGCGTCTTTGACGCCCCCCGCAACTACAACAGAAGACACAAGCAACAATAAAGTCGCTATAGTACAAAATCTTGTAAATCTAGAAATTACCATAAATACCCCTATCTATCATATTAATCAAATTGACTGAGAAGTAAACAACAAAGAACTAGATTTAGGCCATATTATTGAGGATTTTCAGATTATCAAGCGCAGGTTTATACTCAGGATCAATCTTAAGAGCCTCCTCAAACATAGATTTTGATTTGTGATTTTCTTTTCTTGCTAGGTAAGCAATGCCCAAATTATTTAATAGCTCTTTTGCTTTTATATCTTTTTTCAATGCCTTTTCCAAAGTTTCTACGCATTTTTTGTATTTTGTATTCTTGAGATAGTAATTAGAAATATTAATATATGGCATAGGATCATCTGGGCTTAGCTCCAATACTTTTAGATAATGTTGCTCAGCTTTATTAGGATCAATTCTGTTGTATAGATTGGCAAGGTTGTTATGGGCCTCAGATGAGTCATTATTTATTGACAGTGCTTTTTTATAGTTCTCAGCAGCTTTGAGGTCATTTTTCAAATGTGAATAGATAACACCTAAACCATAAAATGATTGAAAGTTCTTTTTATCGAGTTTGATAGCTCTTTTATGTTCTTGGATAGCAAATTCAAGGTTATTACTATGATATAAAATATTACCATAGTTAGAATGATAGACTGCAATATCGGGCGAGAGATCTATTGCTTTAACTATATTTTCTCTTGCATCATCCAGATTGCCTTCTATAAGATTTATTAATGATATCAGGTGATATGCATCACTATTTTTATCATCGTGTTGAATAATTTTATTGTAAATAGACTTTGCTTCATCAAACTGATTTCTTGTATGAAGATCAATTGCTTCTTTCAAAGCTTGGTCAATCAGAAATTCGGCCATTTTTTGTCTCGGAAATATATTTTTTAAGTTTCTCTATAACAGTCGTCCAATCATCTTGGACTGGTTGTCTGAATGTTTTGATGCTTCTATACCAAATTGAATTATCTCGATGATTCAAATCCCATCTCCAATTGGGTACGCACGGTAACATTAAGATTGTATCAACATTTAGGGCGCCTGCAAGATGAGCTACGATGTGATCCACCGTAATGACTAAATCCAAATCATTTATTACTTGTGACAAATACACAAGGTCTGATTTTTCTGTTTGACTGGAGCAATATTTTGGTAGGTCACTTTTTAGTATATTTGAGTCTAGGCAAACGACATTTTCAGCTCTCGTAAAAACATCATCAAACAGTCTAGGGTCAATGCTTTCATCATCATAAACGCTTGGCTCAAGTTTTGTCTCGTAAACTAATCCAATGTTAAAAGCATCTCTGTTACATAGCCCATGGTTTTCTGGCGTGACATTGATATATGGGAAGTGCTGTTGATGATGGTTTGGGTTATATTTTAGGACATTCATGAACGAGCCATTTGGTATAAAGTAATCATGATCTGGATAATCACTGTCGGTGACCACTTCATCAATCCAGTCTTGCATTGCAACTAGTTCTTTTGCATCATCTCTACACTGGTGAATAATTTTACAGTTACTATCTATTTTTAGGTCTCGGACAAATCTTATAAAATGAATCAAGTTCTCATCTGAGCTTTCATCTAAAACAAGAATAGTTTTGTTTTCAAGGTTTTGACCAGTCCATTCTTTTTTAAGTTTATCAGTCTCATATTTCCATAGTTTTCTTCTCCACTCAAATTCTCTCCAACCATTTTCATAGTCACCTACTAGTAGAAGACATAAACCTAAATTGAGATGAGCTTCTGGATAATCGGGCATTATTTCTATACATTTTTCAAAAGACTTAATAGAAAGATCAAATTGTTTTTTTTGTTGATAGACAATCCCTAATAACATATGAGCTCCACTGTGATCCGGAGAGAGCTCTATTGTGTTATAAAATGACGAAATTGCATCGTTATACTTTTTTAACTTTCTATAGGATTCACCAAGATAAAAATGTACTTGAGCTATCTTACTATTGATTTTTATAGCATCTTGAAAAGCTACAATAGATTCGTTGTAGTTTTTCATTGAACTATGTGCACATCCAAGTGTGACATGATACCCAGGATTACTATTATCAATATCAATAGACTTTCTTACATATTTAATCGACTCCTCAAATTCTTGTTGGTATATTTTGATTGATGATAAAATATGAAAAGCATCTGCGTTATCACCTGATTCGATAATTTTGAGACATGCATTTTCTGCCTCAGTAAATTTATTTTGGCCAAGAAAATTAATTGCCTTATTTATCTCTTGTTTGATATTTTCTTTTTCATCTTGAGACATAACTTCTAAATCATACTAGCTTATAGTAAATATAAATACTAAAGATTGAATAAAAAAAAGGAGAGTTAGACTCTCCTTTTTATTTTTTTATTTGACTTTCTTATGGTGCATATGAAAACGGACCTGATAAGCCAACTCTGTCTGGTTTTGGACTCCAGTTTTGTCCAAAGTCTGTGTAAGACTGTTTGTTTGTTTTGCTTACCTCAACAGGAAATCCTGGATTAATAGCTAATGGATGATACTCACATTTTGCAACATTACCATTCCCATCCTCTATTGCATCCATATCCCATTCACCAGCTCCATCTACTTTCAATGTTTTGTGGTTGCCTGAAACATCACATGTTATTTTGGCTCTCTTAACGCCCATTACTTCACCAACAAGACTAGCAATTACACCTAAGTGACCGCCGTGCTTACCGCCATATAGCTCTTCGAGTGCAGCTGCTTGCTCATCTGATGCATTCTCATCAATGTACAAAGCAATTTTAAATCCACCCTCAGTTAATTGTGGACCAGGTGCATGTAACCAAATAGATACTTTTAAACCGTCTAGTTTAACATCATTCAAATGTCCAGTTTTGATGTCCCAAACTAACATTGCTTCACAAAAACCTTCTGTAGGTGTTTGTAGGTACAAGCAAGGACACATTACATCGCAATTACAGTTTTCAGCATATGTTCCTTCTAAACTCCAACTCATAATAATCTCCAAAAATTCTTAGAGATATATTAATACTTTATGAAAAAAAAATATAGCATAAACGTTATATTAGATTTCACTAATATATGGCGGAAATTTTTAGTGGCTGCAATTAGCCGCAGTATCAATACTGGCTTGGTGTATATTTTTTTGATAAATTGATATCTAGGGGTATTCAAATGGGGAAAAATCTACTTAAACATTGGTATAAGGATAGCGTACCGTGCAGAAGTGCATGTCCAGCAGACACAGATATACCCGGTTACCTCGAAGCGATTTATAATAACGAATTCGATAAAGCCTATCAGATTAACTTCAACGATAACTTCTTTCCTGAGATTCTAGGCAGAGTCTGTTCTAGGCCCTGTGAAGATAATTGTAGACACGGCGATCATAATAATGGTGAGCCTGTATCAATATGTTTTTCAAAAAGAGCAGCTGGAAAATTCACATCACTAAAA
>MDTA01122406.1_pt1 | contig 17497 bp, 2 predicted proteins | sample 811151 | NCBI WGS metagenome assembly MDTA01 (sample SAMN05326648, study PRJNA326480) | marine metagenome | isolation source: seawater | place: Indian Ocean: South | collected 2010
AACTTTGCGTGAAAACGTCGTTTCACTCGCTAGAAATATTGGTTATGTGCCTAGATCTAGTAGATCTGCGATGGCAACCATCAATTTTAGTGTTGATATGTTCGATAATGACACTAGACTCGTAACTTTGAAGGCTGGACAGGTTGCATTGGGTAATCAAGTTGGTGGATCTTACATTTTTTCAATTCCAGACGACTTTGTTGCTACAACTGACGACAACAATATCGCATTTTTTGAAAATTTGAACATTTACGAAGGAGTTTACCTTCAAAAAGTTTTTCAGATTGATTATTCTCAACCAAATCAGCGTTTTATTCTTCCAAACTCGAATATTGACACAACTTCTATCCGTGTTACGGTTGAATCTACGACTTCTGAGATTTATACGCTATATGACAACATTTTAAGAGTTGATGCTACGTCAAAACTCTTCTTAATTCAAGAAATTGAAGACGAACAATATGAAATCTTGTTTGGAGACGGAATTTTAGGTAAAAAACCGCCTGCTGGAGCAATTGTTACCGCAACTTACATTGTAACCAACGGAAGACTTGGAAATGATGCTAAGAATTTCTCATTTGTTGGTATTTTACAAGATGACCAAGGTTTACCTATCACTCAAGGTATCTCAGTTATCTCAACTGCGAACAGAGCTTCAATGGGAGACAATATTGAAGACATCAGTTCCATCAAATACCTTGCACCTCGTATATACTCCTCACAATACCGTGCAGTAACGGCAAGTGACTACTCTGGTATCATTCCATTCGTATATCCTAACGTTGAGTCTGTGACCGCCTACGGTGGAGAGGAACTTGATCCACCTGAGTATGGAAAAGTGTTTATTTCCATCAAACCAAGAAACGGTTCATTCCTTTCACAGATTACAAAGGATGATATCTCTAGGCAACTCAAACAATATTCAATCGCTGGTATCAAACCAGAAATTATTGACCTCAAGTATCTTTACGTTGAAGTTGATACTTCTGTTTACTATAACACGAACTCAGTTTCAGATACAACTGAATTACTTACATCAGTAACCACAGCACTTACACAATATTCCAAATCATCTGATATTAATGACTTTGGTGGTAGATTTAAGTACAGTAAAGTTCTTGGATTGATTGATGCCTCTGCAAGAGGTGTAACTTCTAACATTACAAGAGTTAAAATGAGAAGGGACATTACGCCTGAACTCAATACTTTTGCAACTTATGAACTTTGCTACGGAAACGCCTTTTATGACCAACCAAACGGATATGGCATACGTTCTACAGGGTTTACTGTTAATGGTATAGATGGAGTTCTATATCTGGGCGATATTCCTACTGCTGGAACTGACTTTGGTAAACTTGTTTTCTTCAAACTTGTAAATAACCTTCCCCTTATCGTTAAGAATGATGCTGGGACAGTGGATTACGTTCACGGAGAGATTAATTTGGATGTGGTAAATATAACAGGGTCTACATTAGCAAATGGATTAATTCAAGTTGAAGCAATACCTGATTCTAATGATGTTATTGCACTCAAAGATCTGTACCTTCAATTAGACGTTGCGAATAGTACAGTTAATGCACTTCCTGATGTTGTATCCTCTGGTGAGAATACATCTGCTACTGCATACGTCACAACCTCTAGTTACGCTAGCGAATCAATTTACACAAGGTAAATGACAGATATTAAAAGAGTAAAAGTCTCTCATGTCATACAATCTCAGATTCCAGAATTTCTAAATCAGGAATCACCTCTTTTTGCGAGCTTTTTAAATCAATATTACGAATCACAAGAACATAAATCTGGTACAGCTGACCTAGCGAACAATCTTCCTGAGTATCGAAAGATTGGTGCGTTCAATTCGGAGACTTTAACTGAATCAACAACTCTTACAGATGATGCTTTCGCTGCTGACAGAACAATACAGGTAGATTCTACCACTGGTTGGCCTGATACCTATGGTTTACTTAAGATTGATGATGAGATAATCACATATACTAGCAAAACTGCTACATCTTTTATTGGGTGTTCTAGAGGATTCAGTGGTATTGATCAGATATCAAAAGAAGACGATGCTGAGTTCTTAAACTTCCAACCCACCAATGCTGCACAACATGTATCTGGATCTGTAGTTACCAACTTAAGTAATCTTTTCTTACAGACATTTTTCACCAAGTTTAAAGAAGAGTTTCTGCCTGGATTTGAAAATAGAAGTTTCATAACTGGAACATCTATCACAAACATCCTGACTAGGGCAAAAGACTTCTACATGTCAAAGGGAACTGACTCTTCATATCAGATTCTCTTTAAACTTCTTTATGGCGAAGACATTGAACTCTTAAAACCGATTGAACAAACAATCGTACCTTCTTCAAACGTATATTTCAAAACTAAACACGTTCTACTTGAGAACTTAACTCCAACTGCACAGCCACTTGAGTCTATTGGTAACTTCTTGTATCAAGACGTTAGTGGTATTGGTACTGTAAGTGCTTCTATCTACAATGTTGAGTATAGACCAGTCAATCAGGTTGACTTCTATGAGATGTCACTTGACTCTACATCTTTTGATGGTACATTCTCTGTGCCTGGTAAAACAAAAGCACTAGAGATCACACCAGAGAACTCTACTAGTATTGTTGTTGACTCTACAGTCGGATTTGGTCAAAGTGGAACACTATTAGTAAGACCTAGAGAAGGTGCTAACTTTCTAACCTTTAGTTACACTGACAAAACCGTAAACCAGTTCTTAGGAGTATCTGGTGTTACTACATCATTAGTTTTTGGTGCTGATGTTCTAGAAAACAAGCTTGCATATGCTTATGCTGGATTTGGACAGACATCATTGATGGAATTTAGACTTGTTAATGTTATTGATGAAGTTGATACAAGTGAATCTACCAATATGCAAGTTGGTGACAGTCTTAAGTTACTTTCTTTCGGTAGAGACTTAGGAGATTCGCCACAATTCAATAATTGGATTTACAATATACCATCTACTCATAATATTGCTTCTGTAAACCAAGTAAACGTCAATACTTTCAGAATTGTTCTATTTGATGCAGTTGTTTTCTACGTTGATGAGATATTAATTGTTAAAAACCAATTTGGAGATTCATCAACAGTCACGATCAAAGATATTGAATATGATGCAACCAATCTCTCTAAAGTTTACGCTAATACCATTGTTGTTCAGACAGCTACTGCACTTCCAGCTAATGCAATTACAATTACAAAGACTGTTACAAAGGCAGAACATAATTCTAATTACTTTACAGGTGTAGATGCGTTTCCTGTTGGTGTACAGAATAGTTACCTTGATAAGGCAGAAGAATTCTTTTACATCGCTTCTTCTGGTTTACCAAACTATCCTATTTTTGCAACTGACAATAAAGTATTTGTAAAAACCAGTACAACAGAGGTTGTAGACGGTTCTGGGACACCTTTAAACGGCGGTGGGTTTACTTATACCATTCAATCGTTCGACCCTGCCTTCGACCCTGCAGCGTCCGCTAGTACACTCTTAAATCACAACTATGTGACTGGAGATAAGATCTATTGGGACAATACAACCAATAGTGGAATCAATACTGGTATATACTTTGTAACTGCAATCAACCAAACTGAGTTTTATCTTTCATTTAGTGGATCTGACGTATTTGCTAAGAAATACATTGCTGTTAGAACAGGAACACCTGGCCAATATATCTACAAGTCTGGTTGGGAAAACAAAACACTCAAGAATCAGAAGATTCTTAGAAAGTATCCTTTCTATAAACAAAAAAATCTTTTTGACGATCCAAACCAGAGAGTAGTCAATAACAGAGCCGTAGGATTGATGGCAAACGGTGTTGAGGTATTTCCACCCACCGTTTTTGATGAACAAATCTTCCACGGTGACATTACAGAGATTACAGTTACCAATCCAGGCAAAGATTATGATGTTATCACAGGACCTCCACTCGTCATTAACGACGCACAAGGTAGTGGTGGTATTGCTTATGCTAACGTATCTGGATCATTCAGAGAAGTTAAGTTGGTTGCTCCTGGCATCGGATATCAGGAAAAACCCAAGATTACTGTTAGTGGTGGTAACGGAACTGGTGCCGTCCTTGAGTCTAATCTAGTTAGAGGTAAGATTGTTGCTAATTTCAAGGCAGACGGATCATCAGTTGACACATTTGACGAAAGTATCACTTTCCCAGAGAGACATAACTTTGAAATAGGTGAAGGTATCGTATATGACTCTAGAGGTAACACTCCTATTGTCAATATCGTTGATGGATCAACTTATTTCGCTGGTGTAATCAATGAAAAGAAAATTAAGTTACACAAAACACCAGAAGATGCTAAAGCTGGTATCAATACAGTTGATATTGGTAATATCAGTTTTGGTTTCCATAAATTCACTTCACTTGAAGCTAAAAATACCATAACCAAGATTTATGTCAAAAATTCTGGTTCAGGATATTCAAATAAGAAGGTAGTTGTTCAGGGTAGACCAACAAACGGAGATACACAGTCTGGTATTAGCACATCTGATGATTACATACTAGCATACAACCATAATTTCCATAATGGAGAAATAGTAGAGTATTCTACTGACGGAACAGTTGCGAATGGTCTTTCTACAGCTACACAGTACGCTATTAAGAAAATTGACAGTAATAGATTCAGATTATGTGATGTTGGTGTTTCCTCACAAAGAAATTTAAAGAATTATAACAAAAATAAACCAGTCGTAATTCGTGGAATAGGATCTGGAAAACATACTATAAAATACCCTCCTATAGTAGTAAACGTAGAAAGTTTATCTGCTATTGGTAGCACAACTATCATCAAACCTGAGCTTGACCCTCTAGTATTGGGAAGTATTGAAAGTGTTTACCTAGAAGAAGGTGGTATTGGTTATGGATGTACTAATATCATGGATTTCCACAGAAGACCTGATGTTGGTATCTCAACTGTTGTCTTTAACGCTCTTTTGAAGCCTATTATCATTGGTGGGTCGATAGTAGATGTTCAAATACTCGCTTCTGGTAAAGGATACCGTGAAGACTCCAATATTATCATCACAAGTCCTACTGGTAGCTTTGCAGACGTAAAACCAATCATTACTGGGGACAGAATCAGTGGTGTTAGTATTCTTGACGGTGGTATCGGTTATAACGCAAGTGATACAACTCTAACTTTGCAAAACAGAGGTAAATCTGCTAAATTCATAGCAGACGTAAGGGAATGGAAGATAAACCAAGTTCAGAAAAACGATGCTATCATTAGTAACGAAGATTCTCTACTTACTAAGCCAAGTACGAACCCTGCCTTCCAATTACAGACAATTGGTATCTATCCTCCACAAAAACTTAGATTCCAACTTGGAGACAACATTGATTCTGCTAATTTAGAGACACCAAACGCTTTCCACTCACCTATACTTGGATTTGCTTATGACGGCAACCCAATTTACGGTCCTTATGGATATCAGAACGCAACAGGAGGGGCAATCAAGAGATTACAGTCAGGATACATTCTTGATACGACTCTTAGATCGGGTTTAAGACCACCTGGCTTTGCTTTTGGATACTTTACCAATGATTACATCTTTGACAACTCAGGCGACCTAGACGTGCATGGTGGACGCTATTGTGTGACTCCACAGTATCCAGATGGTGTATATGCCTACTTCTACAGTGTAGATGTTGATTCTAGTGGTGTTGCTAAACCAAGATTCCCATATTTACTTGGTGGATCATTTAAGGACACTCCTATCGAAGAAAACTTTGTAACTTTCTTCAATCAGGATATTGATATAGCATCTAGAGATCTTACAAGAAACGTAGCTCCATATTCGCTCTCATTTGGTAATTCTGACTATGAATTGATTGATGATGTTAAAGATGCCCTAAAACAAGAATTTGAAGTCATCAAAACTAAGAGTTCTGGTATTTCTTCTGTAACTATCTTCTCTAGAGGTGATGGATACAAAGTTGACGATACACTAACTCTAGACAGCACAGGAACTAATGGAAGCGGAGCAAATATCGTAGTTGGATCTGTTTTAGGTAAACCTGTTTCCTCAGTACAGATTGGAGTCTCTACTTTCGCAAATACTGAGATTGTAAAGACCAAAAACACCATTACTGGTATCACAAGTATTCCACACGGGGTTGCAGATCAAGAAACACTAATTCTTAGTGGTATTAGCACTTCTTCCTTTGCAGAGTTCAATGGACCTAAAAAAGTCAATGTTAAACAAAGATCAGTTGGTCTTTCTCAATACTTAGACAATGTAACTGCAACTGGCGTAAACACTTCTATCTTTGTTACTGATGTGACAGGATTTGAAACAAATGACATCATTGGAATCGGAACTGAATCATTTACTATTACTGCCATTGATTCCCAGTTCAATAGACTGTTTGTAAACAGAGAAAACTATGTTGGTGCTGCAATGACACATGCAGTTGGTACAAACAACGTTATTTTAAAACCAACCAAGTTTACATTCCCAGTTGGTTTCTCTACCATAACCAGATTCACTTTTGAGAACAAAGTCGTCTTCTTCAACCCTCAACAAACAGTTGGTGTTGGTTCTACTGGAACACACTATACTTTGCCTCTTACTGGTTTAAGCACAGTACAAACAGTTGAGAATAGGTTCGTTCCTCAACAAAGAATTTACATTAAAGATCATAACTTCTTTACTGGTCAGAAATTGACTTATAACATGGGTATCGGTGGAACTTCACTGGTATGGGCAAAGGTATCCGCTGGTGCAACATCTGGTGTTGGTACAGAAGTTCTTATTGATCAGAGTGACGTATATGCAATAAACTTTGAACCAGACTTCATTGGATTATCAACCACTGGTATTCCTACAACTGGAGATGCAATATGGTTCTATGAAGTAGCATCTAACTCTGGGTTTGCACAATCCTTTACTACTAACTTCCCCAAAGTAACAACAAAGGTAGAAAGGTTCTTTGGTGATGTAGGACTTACCTCTGCTCACGGATTGGAAACTGGCGATATAGTAACACTAGATGCCATACCACAATCAACCGAAACAACTGAAATAAGGTATGATCCAGTTCTTGCTAAAGTTACCACAGGTAAGATAGGATTCGCAGTATCTGCCTTCTCATCAGACTTAACTGAAATTACAATACCAGATGAATCTCTACAAAGTGGTGATAAGGTTGTATTTTACAATGGTGGAAATACAATTGATGGTTTGGTAAACAATGAGACATATTTTGTTCTTAGATTAAACACTGATGCGATTAAACTATGTAAGTATAAGTCAGACGTACCTGAGGCTAACATAGTATCGATATCTACTGTAACTGAGGCATCTGCTAATAACTTAAGTTACCTTGCTAAGATTAATCCACCTCTAGAGTTCACTAATGGTAATACAGTTACATTTGATGTATCTGATCAAAGTCTATTAGATATGAGACTTGACTTCTTTGAAGATTCATCATTCAGAGAAAAGCTTGATGTTAATGGTACAAACGATACTGGATTCAATATTTCTAGAGATGGCATTTCTGGAAATGCAGATTCCACAGTAACTATCAGAACAACTGGTTGGCCAAGTAAGTCATTCTATAATTTGACTCCTGTTGTTCCTTCTGATGCTAGAAAGTTATATGGAACATCTGATGAAGAAGTTACTGGTAGAAATAATATCACTTTCAAGAATGTTGTTCTTAAGACAGATCACTCGATTATTAAGTCTAGTGATACCTCATTTACTTTCAACCTAATAGAAAAACCTCTTGAACCACAAAAAGTTATATCGAGAGCTGGTGTAAGTACAATCACATATAGTACTCAGTCTCCAAACGCAAGAGGACCTATCAACTCTACGAAGATCAATTTCCCAGGCAAGGGATATACTATCCTACCTAGAGTTATTGGTTTTGCAAGCACACAGGGTCAAGATGCTATTGTAAAAGTTTCATCTCCTGATATTGGTAAGATTGATATTATTGAAAGGATAAAAGATGGATTTGATTATCCAACTGACCCTACACTTCTACCATTCCTAAGTGTCCCTGCCATTGTTGACGTAAGTGGTATTGCACGAATGAATGAGATCCAAGTGGTAGACGGTGGTACAAGGTATAACCAAGCTCCTACACTTGCAGTTCGTGGTAATGATAATGTAAAAATTGCTGCAACTGTATCAGGTGGATCTGTAGATAAAGTTAATATTATTGAAAATGCTTTTGAGTTCAGTGAACCACTTAGCATTATCACAACTAATAACTCTAATGGTTATGATATTGATGCTATATCTCATAGTGGTACAGATATAACAGTTGAACTTCTTTTAGATGCACAGTTCAATATTCCTGTAAACACTGGATTTGGATCTACAGAAACTAAGTTACCATTTGCTATAGGTGATAAAGTATTTGTTGAGAATTGCAGACTTAAACCAAATTCTATTCTTGCTGGAGAGAGCAACTTTAACTCTGCTGATTATGACTTCTCATTCTATGATGTCACTGGTGTAAGTACTGCAAATGCCACTGTTTCATTCAGTATGGCAAATGCTCCTGGCATTTCAACAGTAACACTAGGAGAATATGATGGTGACTTTACATTAGGTTCTATTGTTAACTTCAACGACATGGCGAAGTTCAATATGACAATCATCAATGATGCTAAGTTCCTATCTGGTGAAAAAGTAACGTCAGCTAAGTTTGAAGGATTTGTTGCTGAGAATGGTTGGAATGTTAATATAAGTCAACTTAGGTTGAGAGATACAATAGGAACTCTAAGATCTGGAGATGCTCTATTCGGTCAGATATCTAAGTTGAATGGTCGTGTAAGAGATGTAAACAGATTCAGTGTTAGAACTACACTAGGATCTACTAGAGATAAAGTTTCTAAGAACGACATGAATGTCGGTATTCTTAATGACTTCAGCCAAAGACTATCTGACAACTTCTACTTCCAGAAGTTCTCATATTCAATCAAGAGTAAGTTACCATACACCACATGGAAAGAACCTGTAAGATCTATTGTTCACCCATCAGGTTTCCTAGAGTTCTCAGATCTCATTATAGAGAGTGATCCTATTGCTAATGCTGCTACTGTAGGAATTGCTAAGTCTACTAACATGAAGGTTCAGGCAGTAGATACTAAAGTTGATCTCATCCTCAATATTGATAATGAGATATACATGGGTAAGAGAGATAACTTTGCCATGGTAACAGAAGATGACGCATTACCAGATGGATCTGTACAAAGAATATTCTTCCCAGAAGGTAGACCTATTAAGAGTTTCATTATGAATAAGACCAATAAGGTCTTGAATCTTGATGATATCTCCTCTGGTTTCAATGGATCACACGATAGAACAGGAACACTAGTTGGTAGTAAACAGTTTGGACTTACAGTTGGGGGTGAACCTGTATTTAAGAAAACATATAATGCTGCTTCATCTGTTAATGTTGATCTTAGCCTTAACTTACTAAGTATTCAGAATCATAATTTCCAGACTGGTCAGGCTGTTCGATTGGATACTCAAGGTGGTTCTAAAATTGGTATTGCAACTACATCTCATACCACAGGAGATAAAGACATTGTTATGTCTGTTGTAACTTCTGGAGTTGGTGGAAGTTCATTATTTGAAAATGGATACAACCAACAAATTCCAGGCCCAGTGACAGGAATTGCAGTAACAGAGAATCCTCCAGGCCCAGTCTTTAGAATATACGGATTTGGAAACCCAGAAGGAGGTATTCCTGGCTTTACCACAACTGGAACTGGTGCTAGATTCCAAGTTAAGTTTGATTTCGATCAGAGTACAGGTCAATGTATATCAACTGCAATAACTCTAACAGTTGGTGGAGGTGGTTACATTGTTGGTGACACTATAGGAATTGCTGGTACATTCCTTGGTGGTGCATCACCAGCTAATGATTTGCTATTCCCTGTTACTAAAACAACAGGATCAAGAATTGGAAGTCAAGGCACATATTCCAACGTTCCATCGACAAATAATGGTGGTGGTAGTGGTGCAACATTCAATGTTACTAGAGACTCTAACTTAGACGTTTCTAATGTTGAAGTCGTAACTGGTGGAACTGGGTATGCTGTTACAAATACAATATCCATTGCAGGCACATACATTGGTGGTGCTACTCCAGGCAACAATATTGAATTGACTCCTGTAGAGTGTGGAACAAATGTCATGCCTGATGAATTGTTCATTCAAAAATTGGATGATGTCAAATTCAGAATCTCTGGATTATCAACTTCACTTCCATTTACATTTACTGGTTTGGGAACTGGAACTCATGTTCTTAAAGTTCAAGATCCAAATAAACAGGCTCTGATTTTGATTGACAATATTATTCAAACTCCTATTAAGAATAAGAAGTTGAATGTGGTTGTAGCTGAGTCAGTTAGTGAATCAGATCAAGGGGTAAATGTTTCAGTTGGTTTAGGTTCTATAACCAAAGGTGATATCATTAAATTAGATGATGAATTACTGAAGGTGAAACAGATTGGTGACACTACATTTGCACAAGCAAAAACTGCTATTGCTAGAAATACAGTAGCTACTGGTTTCTACTATGATACCAACAGAGCTAACTCCTCTGTTATTAAAACTGACGACACAAGTGTCACGATGGATGATAACCCTCCATATTAACTATAAATAAAGAAAAAACGTTTTTAAGTAATGTCTAAACAAGGTATTAGTACAGGTTCGGCTCCTAATGATGGGACGGGCGATACCCTATTGGCAGGGACTATAAAGATTAATAATAACTTTAACGAGATATATGATATTTTCGGAGATGGTACTAACCTTGTAAGTTTTGTTTCTTTTGCTAGCACTGCTGGGTATTCAACAAACGCTGGTATTGCATCAACCTCTGTTCTCGCTGGTCTTGCAGCAAGTGTTACAGATAACATTGATATCAATACATCTGGTGTTGTTACAACAAGTTATGCAGATGTTGGTAAGATTACAATTCAACAGCCTGGTGCGATTGCAGATGGTCCTATTGAGGTTGGAACTGCAACAACAATGTTCCGAATCAAAGCAGACGGTATGGTCGGCATTGGAACATCATTACCCACTTCACAACTAGAGGTTGCATCATTCTCTAACCAAAGACCAACCATATGGGCAGTTGCAAAAGGTAATGGACATGGATTGCGAGTATCCGATGCAGCAGTAACTGATTCTAAGTCATTTGTTGTTACTAATGAGGCATATACTGGTATTGGTTCTACCTCTCCTACATGTCGATTAGATGTACAAGGTGATATTTTAGTTAGTGGTGCAAGTACCCTGATGGATCAGGTAAACTTCAACTCTGACATTACAGAGAAGGTTTTAGGAAACTTTAGTGATACATTTAGTGTAAGTGCTGGTGGTACGTTCACAGTTGACGTTTCACAAGGATCTGTTGTATTGGGTGGATTATCTACATCAGTTACTTCATGGGCATTTACAAATGTCAGTGGTCAAAACAGTAAAGCAACCACAGTGACAATTATCAACAATGCTGGAATCGGATATACTTATGGCGATGCCTGTACTGTAAACGGTTCTGTTATTGCAACTGGAGTAAAATGGGTCGGTGGTAATCCTCCGCCTTCTACCGCAAATGACGATATACTCACGTTTAGTATCGTCCGTGATAGTACTGGAGTTACCAGAGTCTATTGCAGTAGTTCTATCAACATCATTTGAGGAGTAAATGTCTACTAGAGAAACGCCAGGTTCAGGAGCTCTATTCAGACCGTCTTTTAATTCATCATATGGTGTTAGCCAAATTGAAGTTTTAGACGGCGGTACAGGGTATGCTAAAACAGACCCTCCTAAGATTACTATTGAAGGTACAGCAACACCTCAAACAGAAGGTGTGTTTTACCCTGTAATTAGTGGTGTTGGCACAATATCTCAGGTTATCATCTTTAACTCTGGTGTTGGGTATTACCCAGTATTCAGTACAACCACTAGTTCACAGGTTGTTGTGGAGAGGGGTGCTTTTGGTAGTATTGCCACAAGTCATGGCACTGGACTTTCTTCAATATTTTCTGGTGATTACAATATCGTAGACGATAATATATTCTTTTCTGATGCACCTTATGGTAATGCAGGACCCACTGGATTAAAAACAAGTTCTTCTTTCTCTGGTAGATTATTCTCTAGAAAATTAGATCCATTTGATGAGAAAGATAAAAACGTAATTCTTGATGATATATCCTTAGAATTTACAGGTATCGCAGGCACACAGTTTACATTAACAGAAAACTTAGGTGTAGTTACTGCTCTCTATAACAGTGTCAACACAGGCGTAGACATCAATAATAATCCATTCATATTAATCAATAATGTTGTTCAAACTCCTGGCTTAGATTTTGAAGTAATTGACGCAGATGATAATAAGCTTAACTTTCTAAGTGGAGTTCCTAGAGCTGGTAGAATCAATAAAGTGGGTCTACAAACAGGTGCTGGATACTACTTACCAATTAAAGCCTCTGCAAGAGTCGGTGTAGGATCAACTGGTAGTCTTGAGACTATCCAATTAACAGGAAAGGGACAAGGATATAGAGAGTTACCAGAAATTACTGTAAGATCTTCTCAAGGATATGGTGCAAGTATCGGTGCAGTTTTAGGAACATCAGCTGGTAGTGCAGTTGCAATTTCTACAGCAGATTACAACCATATTGCTGGTATCTGTACTTTTACAGCCAACTCTCATGGATTTGTAGAAGGTGATAGAGTAAGAGTCACAGGTGCTGGATTTACATTCACCCCAGTATCAGCACAAAGAAATATTAATACCTTTGGATACGACTATATCACTGGTATTACAACGATTGGTGTAACAGGTGGTCATTATATCGGAACAGGAAGGAATAGAAGCAGAAACTTACTCATAAAGCAAGTTCAAGTATATAATGGAATATCAACTTATACTTTCAGAGAAGACGCATATCCAATTGTAGATGTAATTGATAGTCTTAATGTATTAATAGATTGTGGTGTTAGTACGCAACCATTAACCTATGTTAGCGGGGGATTGGTGCAAGCAGGCGTTGACACCGCAATCTTAGAAGGTAGAAACGTAACTGGTTTTGATGTGTTAAGTGGTCATACTGCAAATACATTCAGAGCGTTTGTTGGTATCTCTACATTTGAACATGATTATGTGAGTGGTGGTGTTGTAAACAGAGCAGAAGCTGGTATCATAACAAACTTTAGTATTGTAGAAGGTGGAACTGGTTTCTTTGCACCTAGAACTATCCAATACCTCAGTGATACTCCCTCTGAAGGAATCACCACTGTTACTGCAATAGGTCAAACAACTGGTGGATCAATTAATATTGGATCTGTTGATTATGAGTCATTCTCTGGTGTTGCAACAATTAGTTGTAATACTGCTCATGGATTGACAACCGCAAGTGTTGTTAAATTATCTGGTATTCAATTTGCTACAGGTATTGGTAATATTACATTCCCATCGGATTCACAAAGATATTTTGGTGTAACAGGAATCGTAAGCGCATTTGACTTTAGTGTGAATATTGGTGCTGCAATGACCACAACAGGCATACACACCTCAGCTGCTGGAGTTGGCTCATTCATACCTTTTGAAGGTCATGGTTTAGAAACTGATGATTTTGTTAATGTTACTGGTGTTGCAGTTACATTTACAAGTGCTCCTGCTGTTCAAGTTGGTCATGTTGAGTATGATGAAACATCTGGTATTGCAACTATCACTACAAGAAAGAATCACAATCTCACAGAAGATGATTGTGTAATACTTTCTGGTATCGCCTTTACTTGTGATTATGACCCTGCATTGGGAGTTTCTAGTGCATTGTATGATAACATAACTGGAGTTCTAACTGTCACTACTGCCGCACCTCATGGGTACAAGGTAGGTAAAGATGTGATACTATCTGGTCTTGCATTTACATGTGCTATAGACGGTGGTGCAAAAGATCACTACTATCCAAGAAGTAGATCAACTGCATATGATACTTCACTTCCTATCACAGGTTATGCTGGCACTGCACTTGCGATAGATGTTGGTATATCTCGTGTTAAGAATCAATATGTTCATAGATTTGAAGAGGCAATAAATGGTGCATTGATATACGGTGGTGATTATGACCATACTTTTATTCGTGCGGAAGAAGGTGCATTACTAACTGGAGGACCTTTCTTACATGAGTTCCATAGTGCGACTGCAACATCAACATTCTCTGGTGGTGATTATGCACATACCTATGTAAGTTCTGATGAAAAAACAATCAAGATTGGTGGTGATTATGCACACACCTTTGTCCCTGCAAGAACAACTCCTAATGGTATTACTGTAGTTGGTGGCGGAACAACCACTCCTACAAATGCTGACTATACTCCTAGCACTGGTGCATTAGTTCTAACTATTCCAAATCACGGTTTATCAGGACCCACATCACACACAATTACAACTGCAAGATATAATGCGATAGTTGGAATTTTAACTATCACTGTTCCTAGTCATGGATTTGCGAATGGTGATCAAATTAAAATTCTTGAGAACGCACTGACATTTAAGTGTGGAATGGATGGATATGCTTCTACACACCCATATCCAAGATCAAAAGATCCAGTAAATGATCAATGGATACCCATTAACAACGTCTCAACAGATAGTTTTGAAGCTTTTGTTGGTAAGAGTCCTATAGTCAATTATGACGTTCAAGGCGCTGATTATACTCCCGCTGTGGGTGTCATGACTATGAGTATTGGTCCTCATGATTTGACTTCTGGAACAAGTATCAAAATTAAGACACTTTCTCTTGGATTTAAGTGTAGTATGGATGGTGGACAGGCAACTAAGTACTATCCAAGAACAACTGATCCAATCTACGACACTGCTGTCCCTATCACTGGTGTAGCTGGTACAACAATTACCGTCCAAGTTGGTGTTTCAACTATAGTCACATACAATGTAAGATTCGCACAGTACAATGCTGCAGTCGGTATCCTGACAGTTTCTGTTGACAGGATACATGATATTCTTGTTGGAAATAGTATTAAGTTTAAAACAGGATCTATAGTATTCAAGTGTTCAAAAGACGGATATCAAACTAATCATTTCTATCCAAGAACAACTGACCCATTCTTTGATACTGCATGCCCTGTAATTGGTGCTGCTGGTACTATCTTTGAGTGTAATGTTGGTGTATCAACTGATGGAGACTACCAACACCAGTTTGTTCCTAATCAAGGTGTTGCACAAGAAGCTATCATTACTGGTGGTGATTATCTTCATAACTTCCAAGGAATTGGTACAGATGCAGTAATATCTGGTGGTGATTACGGTCATACATTCCACTCTTCATATAACGATGGACTTCTTAGACCATCAACACAGATACAAATAGCAGAGGGTGCATTGACATTCAAGTGTGCTAAAGATAACTATGCTACTGAACATGCCTATCCTCGTAAGACTGACCCTGCATACAACACTAATCTTGGAATCGTTTCTGCAACAACAAATACTTTTGAAGTAAGAGTTGGTGTATCTACAATACAAGAACGTTCGATATCAACATCAACATACAATCCAGCAACAGGTGAGTTTGTGATGAATGTTGGTGCTGGACACTCATACATCAATGAATCAGCCCATACAATTTCGACGGCAACGTATAATGCTAGTACTGGTGTACTAGAACCAACCATTGCGAATCATGGTTTCGTTTCTGGTGAATATGTCAAGTTTGATTTAGAATCAATTACATTCAAATGCGATAAAGATGGATATACTGCTGATAAGGCATATCCAAGATATTCTGATCCGTATTTGAATGAGTGGTTGCCAATTTATAATGTTGGTGTGAATACCTTCTCTGTATTTGTCGGTGTATCCACTGTTGTAAATACACATTGGTTCCAGAGTGCAACCACTGGTGGTCTTAAAAAGGCTAGATTTACTGTCGGTATCAATACTGCATCTATTAACTTCACATGTGCTAGAGATAATCATGCAACTGTACATGCTTATCCACGCCCTGATGATCCTATAGGTGGAAACGTATCTGTTGGTATTGGTTCTACATCTGCCGATACCATAACAATCAATGTTGGTGTATCAACGATTGTAAATTCTGCAATCACTACTGCAGCCTACACTGCAAGTACAGGTATCATGACCGTGTTCTCTAACGTTCATGGTTTTAATGGTGCATTACCTGATAAGATAGTCACGTTTGCAACTTATGATGCTGGTAGTGGTATCATGACAGTTACTTCTGCTAATCACGGATTGACAACTGGTAACAGAGTCACATTCAAGAGAGATTCCATTAGATTCAGATGTCAAATGGATCAGAGGAAAACTATCAAGAGTTATCCAAGAAGAAAAGATCCATCAGATCAACAATGGTTATCAGTCACAACTGTTGACCTTGATAATTTCTCCGTAAACGTAGGAACCTCACCCCTTGTTTATCATAGTCCCACAAGCGGATCATATGATCCTTTCACTGGACTGATGACTGTAGACATTGGATCACATACACTACAAAAAGGAACCTCTGTAAAACTTAAAACAAATGGATTCAAATTTACTTGTGCTTTAGATAATCATGCGTCATTCCACTATTACCCAAGGAAATCTGGCATATCTGGCCCAGATCCTGCTTACAATACTGCTGTTAAGATTACTTCTACTACAGATACCACAATTACTCTGGACGTAGGTAAGTCATCTAACCAATCAGAACACATCTTTGTTTCTGCAAATGCTAACTCTGTTATCAGTGGCGGTAATTACAAACACACATTCGAGAACGCAGATCTAGATTCAATGTTAGTTGCTAGAGACACAATAGGTCTTGCAACAAATTCTTATACATGGAGATGTTCTCAGGATAACTATGCAACGGATCACACATATCCTAGAACCACTGATCCCATACACAATGTAGAGGTCGGCATTGTAACTTCAACTATAGATACATTCACAATTAACGTAGGTATCACATCAAGAATCAAGTTCAATGTAACTAATGCCACATATGATCCTAACAGTGGATTAGTGACTATGACGACTGATTCATCTCATGGATTGTCAACTACAACAGCTATTGGATTGGCAACAAATGGATTCGTGTACACATGTGACATGGATCAGAACGCTACTGAACACGCATATCCTAGAACCACAGACCCTGCACACGACACTTCATTATATCCAATATCAGTTACATCTAATAATGTAGTTGTTAACGTTGGAGTTTCTACAAGAGTAGAATATAATATCAATCATGCAGACTACCATGAGTCGATAGGTATTATGACAATGTTCTTACCTACAGCACATGGTATTACAACTTCTGCTGGTAATGGTAGAAATGTCAAGTTAAAGACTGAGGGTATTTTATTCTCTTGTTCACAAGACAACTATGCCACAAAACAATTCTATCCAAAAGGAGGAGATCCTTATTACAA
>MDTA01030740.1_pt1 | contig 17494 bp, 10 predicted proteins | sample 811151 | NCBI WGS metagenome assembly MDTA01 (sample SAMN05326648, study PRJNA326480) | marine metagenome | isolation source: seawater | place: Indian Ocean: South | collected 2010
AACGCATCAACGACTGCCTGCTCGACCACAAGATCTCCTCTAGCAACATTAATCAGTATCGATCCGGGCTTCATGACAGAAAAAGTGGGGCCATCGAACATCTTTCGTGTCTGGTCAGTGAGGGGGGCTGCAAGAAAAACAAAATCAGCTTGCGGTAGGAGGTCATGCAATTCATCTGGTGCGCCAAGATAGTCTACAAGTGGAGCTGGTCGATTCGGGAAGTAATCTGTGGCAAGTATGCGGGACTTCAGCGGCTGAAGGACTTCTGCCAGCCGTTGTCCATTGCCACCATAGCCAACAATGAGAACGGTTGATCCGGTAAGATCACGAGTTGGCCTTCGAACGAATTCTCTATCGTGCTGTTGCTGAAGGAATAATGGGATTCTTCTACTGCATCCCGTAGCCAAAGCGAGTGCGTGCTCTGCGACCTGATCAGCAAGAACACCTGATGCACTTGACACAACAATGTCTGAATTAATGACGCAGGAGACAAGGCAATGATCCAGTCCAGCTGCTGAAGACTGAATCCAACGTAGACGTCCGGCTTTAACAGTTTGTTCCCACGGTACCGGCACCTTGGCATGTCCACAAAAAATATCAGCATTCGGAAGTTCTTCAGCAATTCGTTCCTGCCCGGCAGAAATGACAGTTGCTTCTGGGTAGACAGCCTGAATCTTTTTGATGTGCCGAGGTTCAACCGGGTAGCAGAGAACAATGTGCACGAAAAATTTCTTTGACAAATTCAGATGGAAAAGAGAGAGTTAAAAGTATCGCAGGAATCCCCCTGCTGTCTTGTCTCGCCGATAGGAAATTGTCCTACCTACAATTTAATTATTAGGTATATGGGGTAGTCCCGGGAAGCGCAATAATAGATAAAGCAGACTCGATATCCAGCAATAGTTGTTGCAAAAGTAGGAGATACCTGAAAAATAGCACGCATTGAGCTATTTTTCTTGACGGGCCTTTGCAGTCATGAATTTGATTTGATGACATTGATATTCCAGAATTAATTTCTTTCGACGTAGCTTGGACGTAAATTGAGCATATGAGTTGTATACGAACAGCAGTGGTGGTGACGGCGGCTCTCACATTTTTAAGGATAGTCATTGGTCTCCATTTTTTTCTCGAAGGTTCCAGCCACTTGAGAGATCCATCGTGGTCAAGTGCCGGCTTTCGAAAGGCAGCTGTGGGGCCGCTCTCTTCTTTTCTTAAAGCCGATCTCCCTGAAACTGGGGACTGGAAGAACACAGTGGGACAGATTCAGGATGCTGATCCTGCGAAAGTCTCCGATGCGGCAGCAGGCTGGCGGGCATCGCTTGTTGAACAGTGGAAGGAACTGGGGGTGAGACGAGAAAGGGCCCTCCGTGCGTCAGGTTGGACACCTCCAGAAAATTGGTCGAATACTTCATTGAAAGCAATAGAGTCTGCCGACAAGAAGCTTGCAGAGATGCTTGATGATGCCCAGGAAGATCTTTTGAGCTATTGCCGGGAAGTGATCCGGCTTCAAGAGACTGAGGAATCGGCGATGGCCCGAGACATCCCGTTTATGCGAGAACGAGTCAGTACCAAGCAGCGAGAGCTTGCTTCGCAGAAAGCTGGGTGGATGGCAGAAGCAGACGCTGTTGGCCGAGAATTGGTCTCAACTTGGAATGAACCCTTGTCGATTGAAGACAGGAGAACGGCCGAAAGTGCAGTCAGTCCGACACGATTATGGAAAGCAGATAGGTTTGTGAGCTGGTCCCTGACTACCATTGGTGCGTGCCTTGTCGTTGGGTTTCTGACGAAGTTTAATGCAATGGGAGGTGTCTTTTTTCTCCTTTCTGTCGTGGCATCACAGCCATTTTGGTTGCCGGCTGCGCAGAGTACATACGAACAATGGGTCGAAATAGCCGGGCTTCTTGTGTTAGCGTCAGCACCACTTGGGGCATGGGCAGGTATTGATGCGTTTTTGATGCCTATACTTCAGAAGTTCTGTCCTTTGAAGACGTGCTGTCACTCAAAGGAATAGTTGCATTTGGCAATAGCTGTATCCAGAGATCGATCGACAATAGTACTACTACGAATTCAGTGAAGCGGAGATAATATTTGATGAACCTAACTCCAGAACAGCAAAAAGTGGGTAAGGAAAATTTCAATGAAGCCGTTGCAGTCACGCGACGCGATTTTCTGTCAGGTACAGTTGCCGCGGGTTTAGCAACAGGCGCTGGACTAGGATCAATCTATTTTGGGTATGGTGCGAGTGTTGGCGATCCTCTGCGGGTGGGCTTTATTGGCACGGGTGATGAAGGCAGCGTGCTGATAGGTGCACATAATCCTGATTATCTTCAAGCTGTCGCGATTGCAGACATTCGGCCGTACAACGTATTTCGTGCTTTCCACGGTGATGTATCCAGTCCAAATGCTCAGCGTGTGCGACCTGGTCTCATGGCGAAGTATGGTTGGAAAACTGAGGACGAAGCCCGTAAGCAAGTCAAAGTGTATGGCGCGTATGAAGAATTGCTTGCTGACGAAAACATCGAAGCAGTTGTCATCGCGTTGCCACTACACCTGCATGCTGAGGCAGCAATTAAAGCCATGCGTGCAGGCAAGCATGTGCTGACGGAAAAACTCATGGGGCATTCGATTCATGAGTGCAAAGAGATGGGGAGGACTGCTCGAGAGACAGGAAAGCTTTTAGCTACCGGTCATCAACGTCACTATAGTGTTTTATATGACAATGCGGTTCACACACTTGGCGACGCTCGTCTGATTGGTGATCTTCATTCGATACGTGCTCAATGGCATCGCGGTAATTTACCCGGTAAAGATAGCTGGAAGCCACCATTGCCTGCTGACGAGGCGCTTCTCAGCAAAATGGCTAGCTGGAAACGAAGGTTAGAGGAATCAAAGCCCTCAGAAGTTGATATATGGTCTAAGCGAGTCGCTCAACTAGAAGCACAGTTAGCAGATAGCGATGTCGCTGCCGAGTCATTTGGCTATACCGAGAAACAGTTACCAGATGGCTCTCTTCGCACACCTCTTGAAGAACTGATACGGTGGCGACTGTGGAACCGTACTGGCGGTGGTTTGATGGCAGAGCTTGGTAGTCATCAGCTTGATGCTGCTGGGATTTTTATCTCGGCCATGCACGGAAAGGGAAAAAAGGTGAAGCCTCTGACAGTGACGGCTGTTGGAAATCGTAGTATTTTCCCAGACGACCGGGAAGTCGACGATCATGTCTATTGCATGTTCGAGTACCCAGCACCTGATTATGTAGAGAATCCAAATAAGAAAATTGTTGTTACTTATTCATCGATTAATGGAAATGGTTTTGGTGGATATGGTGAAGTTGTGATGGGGACAGAGGGGACCCTTATTTTGGAACAGGAGCAGAATGTCATGCTCTACAAGGGATCGTCGCGTGACACGCGCGTGACCGTCGCAAAGTCGAAAAGTGGCGAAGCTGTGCTCGATACCACGGAAAGTGGTGGTGCCGGAAGTGTCGCTGCAGTTTCGACTGAATCAGCAGGGAAAGCACCGCCTTCACGCGGCTATACCGAAGAAATGGAACACTGGGCCTGGTGTATTCGGAACCCGGACCCAGCGAATCAGCCTCGTTGTAAGCCGGAAGTTGCAATCGCAGATGCTGTTATTGCGTTAGTGAGTAATGTGGCATTGAAAAATGCAGACGGTCAGCCACGAGTTGAGTTCAAGGAAGAGTGGTTTGATATTGAAAATGATGCCACCCCTGAAGGGATTAAGCCAAATCTTCAGCGTGAGCAATACAAGATGTGATTCCTAAGAAACAATTGTGTAGTAACTCACTCAATTTGAGAATGATTTCTTGATCTAGATGATTATGATGGCTTTCGTGGAGATACGTCTCAAACGCGTGTCCCGGGTGTACAAGGGTCGGACTGTAAGACCGAACTGGTGCGCGAGGAAACAATCATGGTTGGAGAATTGCGTCGAATTGCTGGTAGATGCGGTACCGGTATAGCTGTCAAAAGTCTTTTGCTGTTCTTGGTTCTGATAGCTGGATGTAGTGAACCGCCACCACCACCACCACCAGTTGTTGAAGTCTCGGTGCCTACTGAAGAGCCGAAAGTCATTGAACTTGCTGAGTTGGACAACGTTGTGTTGATGCCAGCTGGCCAAGGTGAACTCGAAGTGCGTGTGATGAGGAATGGCAATAAAGGAAGTGTTTCGGTCTCTGTCAAAGGGTTGCCGAACGGGGTCAGCCCATCTCCGGAATCACTTGTCATAAAGGAGGGATCTTCAGCCGGAAAAATCGTTTTGCAGGCATCCGAAAGTCTTGGTGATGCGGAGGTAAAAGCCTCAGTCACGGTTCAAGCGAAGTTGAAGGAGATGACCGCAACAAGGGATCTGGATGTTGTTGTGAACAAGGTTTTCCGCCCCGAGTTCGGCACGAGTAAGACGATCTTGCTTCAGCCCGGAGCGAGCAAAGCAATATCGGTTCAACTGAAGAAAAACAGTTTTGCGGGGCCGGTTCCTGTCGCGGTTTCAGGGGGGGGCACGGCACTCAGTGCTCAAGTTGAATCCCCTTCCAGTGGGAACGATACCGAGGCAATAAACGTAGTTGTGTCTGCTGCGACAACTGCTGCTGACGGCTTGGTCAATTTAGAGATCTCGACGGAGGCGTACGGCCGCAAGGTTGCAGGAAAAATCCCGGTTGAGATTTCCCGGTACCCGTTTCGGGTGGAGTCCTTTCGGGTTGTGGATTTGAAGCCAGATTCAAAAGAGGTGATCCGGCTGCCAGTGAAGCGAGAGAAATATAATGGTCCACTGGACATTGAATTAGAAAATCTTCCGGCTGGGGTAGATGCTTCCGTTATGTCGGTTCCAGCAGGAAGTGAGGAAGTGTCTCTCGCTCTTTCGGTATCCTCGACTGCAAAACCACAAGTTCGGTCAAGCCTGATCGAAGTGGACGGTGGTGGTTTGCATACGACAAATCACATCATCTTACGTGTGCTAGCCGACGATCCTGAGAAATTACCAGCGGGGATTATCAACGTTTCTGCAATCAAGAAGATTTTTTCAGATCCGGCCGCGTCCGCTCCGTTACGAAGAAAAGGTTCCATTGGCGGCCGTCTCACCTTGGCGAGCAAGCAAGCCCTTATTGATTTCTACGGGGCAACTCCTCGGTCGCTGGAGTCAATTCGTGACGGGATTGACTGGTTGGCAGATTCCCAGCGGGGTGATGGTTCATGGGCGCTCGATGGGTCTGTTGAGGACGTTGCTGAAGGCGAAGGAAAGGACGGACCTAATCCCAATCCGATTGGCGCTACCGCTCTCGCGTTATTGCCGTTTCTTAGTGAAGGTATTGCTCATAGTCGTGTGCCTGAGGGACAAGAAGAACTTGAAAAGTATCAAGGAGTTGTTGAACGAGGATTAGTCTATCTCGCGCTCAGTCAGCAACGAAGTAATGATATCAATGACGGGCGGCTGGATGGTGGGATGTATGCCCACGCATTGGCAACTATCGTGTTTTGTGAAGCCTATGGGTTGTCTGGTGATCAGCGACTTCGGGGGCATGCACAATTGGCGTTGAAATATCTTCTGAATGCACAGCATCAGGCAGGAGGTGGATGGCGTTATTCACCAAACCAGCCTGGTGACCTTTCGGCAACTGGCTGGGTCTTTTTGGCGATTCGTAGTGCACAACTCACTGGAATAAATGTGCTTGCACAGTCACTTGAACGTGCGGGACGGTTTGTGGATTCGTGCGGCGTTGGTCCAGAAGATGTTCCGCTGTCACGGTACTGTTATCAGCCAGGTGGTGCTGAAAGTACTGAAAAACAAAGTATGACAGCGGCAGGTCTCCTGACTCAGCAATATCTTGGATGGAAAAAAGATGACCAAAACCTGATGGCTGGTAGTGCGTATTTGATGGCAAAGCAACCACCAGAGCAAAGTGGTAATTTGGGTGATATCTATTTCTATTATTATGCGACCCAAGTGCTTCATCATCTTGAAGGGAACAACTTTGATCTGTGGAATCACCGCATGCGTGAACATCTTATTCGCACGCAGGAAAAAGATGGTGAATTCAAGGGTAGTTGGAAGCCCGACGGTGTTCCTCATGGAAATACAGGCGGCAGAGTGTATGTGACGAGTCTGTCATTGCTAACACTCCAAGTGCCTTATCGTCACTTGCCGATGTATCGACTTTTTAAAATTGGGCTTAGTTCGGACTGATACGAGCGATGCAGATGCCGTATTGAAAGTATCAGTGCTTTCAACTGTCTAGCCGATATCGAGGAAGAGGTCGCATGTGGCATCTTTTTGCAAATCAAGTAGTTTTCTTAGTGTTTCAAGATCAGCTTCACTCAGAGAAACAAATACAACAGGATCTTGAACCATTGTTGGGTCAATGAGTCGGTAACCAACAACATGAGATCCTTGAATGATTGGTCTTCTTCCATAACCAAACATCATGTTGTCAACTTTTTCAAAAAAATCACCCAATGTAATCTTTGTTGGGCGTGGCCGTCGGATATAGAAAAGTTCAATAACATCACGCCAGAAGTGTGGCACAAATTTCTGTCCAACATCAGCATGGCCGACACAATCCCGGTTTGTGCCGGCAATAAGTGTAGGTAGTTTTTTCAAGTGAAATGACTGTGCGCGACAGGAGTTGGTTATTGTTGTAGCGAGGTTAATCATGAAGTCAGCGCTGTAGCAATCGTCACAGATAATTGTTAGATGGCCGAGGTCAATGCTAGAGGATTCATCTGTGTGTGTTGCAGCAGTTAGAAGTGTTTTTGCAAATCGATCAACAGAGATGTGGTAACTCTGGATTTCTTTTGGCAATCCATGCCCCAGAATAATTATGGTTGTCGGAGTATTTTCTGATTTAGCGGCAGTGGCAACTGACTGTAGGAATGCCTCACCAACTTCTTCAATAGTTTCTGAAGAGGTTGTCTTTTTGTGAATCGTAGAAGTGCAGTGATAGGCTGTAGCGAGTGACGAGATTTCCTTGGGGTCAAGGCCGTGATCAGGATCGAGTAGCCCGATTAAGTTGCAACCGGGTCCAATGACTGGATCATCTGCAACGGCAGTTCTCTTCATGTCGATAAATCGCGCAAGAGCAATAAGCCGAGTATGTCGTTGTGTTGAGGAGAGCCCGCTGAAACTGTCGGAATATCGTTGTGACAGGTAATACAGTGATGGCTCAAGTTGGCGGTAGTGTTTTGGCGTGACGCCTAGTGCCTCCAAGACAGCAGGCGAGTCGGTTTGTTGGAAACCAGCAAATTCTTCAGCGGAAAGTTGTGATGAGGTTGCATTAAAGAGTAGCGGGATAGATCCGGCTAGAAGGACGTAAGAAAGTCTCGCGAGTGCAGCTCGATGGTGACCCCAGTAAGAGTTTTGCTTGTTTTGCATGGGTGATACTCCCGGGCAAGAGGGGAAGAGTCATTAATTATACGTCTAAACAAAGGCGTGCTGAATTGCAGTCTTGACGCTACCGGCCAGATCAAATACTGTACAAAAGTACATCACTTGATCCTTGTTGGTTTTACATCGTGGCAGAGCATATCCCCCCACATCCCTACCGTACGGAACTTCGCCAGATGGCTGGCCATGCAAAGTGGCAGCAATTGTCTCGTATGGTTTCAGAAGTTTCCTCATTGCCAGGATGCATTGGAGAGAGAACTGCTCCAACGGTCGTGAGTAGTGGCCTGCCGTCACTTGATCGCCTTCTAAGGTACGGAGGGGTACGGCTGGGCACTCTTATGGAATGGCTTGAGTCCGACGATGAGAGTGTGGCATTGGCTTCCGGTGCAACAACTTTCGCTCTAGCTGTGGCGACGCATTTGCAGAGCACAAATGCATTCACTGGATGTCGTCCTGTAGTACTTGTGGATCGTGATAGAAATTTTTATCCACCATCTGTCATGCCGTGGCTAGAACAGTCAGCACGAGTTTCTTCAGTGAAAGATTCTTCACTAATTCGTGGAAAAGAACACCTGCTCTACATTATATATCCTGCGAATGAAGCCGATGAATTCTGGTCAATTGATCAGCTCCTGCGTTGCCCAAGCGTTGCAGCAGTGGTTGGATGGCCCAAAAATGTTTCATCTACAGTAATGCGTCGATGGCAAATGGCTGCAAAGTCAAGTGGTACTGTGGGGTTGCTTGTACGACCATCGCGTGCCCGTCGTGAGCCAACATGGGCAGAAGTACGCATTCAAGTGGAGCCATCCCCTGCTCTTCAAGACAGATGTCATGGTACAGCATCGTGTAAGACGTATCGTCCGGAAATGCATCAACGATCTTCGGGTCACTGGATTCATTCTCGTGCCTTCACACTGATGCAAGTTGGTGGTCAATGGGACACAGTGACTGCCGTGTCTGAACCTTCGGTACGGTGTGTTCTTGATCTTGCTAGAGGGAAAGAACATGTTGGTTTTCATGAGGCAATGGAGTGTCCGGAATGTCAGGGAGCAACACGTTGCGCATCATGACAATATCGCTACCCCGTTGGCCTGTACAGCGGCAGTTGCTTCAGCATCCAGAATTTCGTGAGTACCCCGTTTTTGTTTGTCGGAAAAATGCACGTGGTGTCCTCTCTGTTGTGTCCTGGGCCTGGGTTGTGTCGCCTGCGAGATGCAAAATTTCTCGACCGGTTATTCAGCCGGGCTTTTCATTGTCAGAAGCATTGGCGGTACTCGCTTCAGCGTATGGCGAGCGGGCTGCTCGTGTGGCGCGTGTTATTCCAGAAGATCGTGTTGGTGATATTCGTGTACTTGAGACGTTGGCGCGATGGTGTCATAGATTTTCTCCACTCGTTGCAATTGGGCCAGATGTTGTTTGTGAAACGGATCGTGGTAAGGCAAGAAGAGAACGTGTTTGTTCTGCCAGGAGTCTGCAAGTTGATGTCTCGGACACGGCTCACTTTTTTGGTGGCGAATTGTCACTTGTTCGTACAGTGGTTTGGATGTTAGCTGCTCGCAGAATCCATGCTCGGGCAGCCATTGCTGATACTCCGTCAGCCTCCTGGGCAGCTGCGCTCTTTGTCGACCGAGTTGCTGTAACGAGCTTGCACGCATTCGATGAGTTGCAGCAATCGCCAAGGAGCGAATCGTGCCGTTCAGCTCTTTTAAAAACTAGAGCAGTTCGAGGTTTGCATCATGGGCGTTGGTTAGAACGTCAGCAAAGATGGGTTGTTGTGCCTCCAGGCCGGCAGCGGCACTCTCTTAAGTCATTGCCGCTCAAGTCATTGCAGTTGCCGGTCGGTGTTATCGATTCATTGGCTGAAGTGGGTGTTGATTCAGTTGAGCAGTTGTTGCGTTTGCCAAGAGTGAGCCTTCAGGAGCGTTTTGGATCAATTGTTACTCTACGAGTGTCTCGTTTTCTTGGTGATGTGCCAGACCCAATTGTGCCATTACAAGAGAGTGAGAGTTTTGTGGCAGACCATTCGTTTGATATGCCAGTTCTTGGTCGTGATATTGAATCCGCACGCTTCCGCGCACTGCTTGAAAGGCTGGTTCGTCAATGCTTTCAGCCACTAGTGAATGCAAATCGTGGAGTGAGTAGTCTGCAAGTAAGGCTTGATGCGAATGAATGTCATGATTCAGCAGTTATTGATATTGGTCTGTATAAACCAACGGTGCAAGTAAAGCATCTCGTTGATCTTGTTATGTTGCGATTCGAGAGGGCACGGCTTCCAAGGGAAATTATTAATATATCAGTAGAAGTGATGTCAGCAGAGACGTTGCCCTATCGGCAGCAGAGACTTTTTTGTGAGGCAACGCAATCAGATGCATCACGGTTTGAGTCGCTTCTTGATCGTCTAGTCAGTCGCCTGGGGAGTGGTGCAGTTGTTGAGCCACGGTTACTTGCTGATATCCAGCCAGAAGCATCGTGGGTCGCAACACCAGCAGTTAGTGTGATAGGTCGAAAGCCGTACCGCTCAGGTTATTTTCTTGGGGCAAGCAAGTCTCGATTCTCAAAGCCTATTGTAGGGCCTAGTCGTCCAACTTTTTTGTTCTCCAAGCCTCGATTGATCGATGTGTCTTCGTTAAGTACTGATGGGCTCCCTGTACGTTTTCGTTGGGAAGGACGGTTTCATGTAGTTGTGCGGTCTCGTGGGCCAGAGCGAATTGAAACAGCTTGGTGGCGAGGCCCAACAGTTCGTCGAGACTATTACATCTTTGAAACTGATCGCGGGGGTCGTTTTTGGATGTTTCGTGGTTTCCGGAAACGGTCATGGTTTCTTCATGGAACCTATGGGTGACGTGAATGAGTTGTTTTTCTGTAGTGCTTTGGTGGTTTTGCGGAAAGAGTTGTTGATTCACGGATAGAGGTCATGAAATGCAGCGTCGTAGACGTTATGCGGAACTTCACTGTACGACAAATTTTTCATTTCTTCAGGGAGGCTCACACCCGGAGGAATTAGTCTCGCAAGCAGCTGCTTTGGGGTATACGTCACTTGCAATAACAGACCGAGCAAGTCTGTCTGGTGTTGTACGAGCTCACGCTGCAGCGAAAGAATCTGGCATCCACCTGATAATAGGTGCTGCTATTGAGCCAATAGATGCTGCGCCACTTGTTCTATGGGTAGCAAATAAGAAGGGATATAAGAATCTCTGTCGTTTGTTGACAACGGGGCTTTTGAAGCAGGGTTGTTCGAAGGAATACGATGGTCAAATCGACGGAAGTGAATTACGAAGTCGGTCTCCTCGTTGTTGTCTGACTGCTGACGAAGTGGCTGCCCATGCGGATGGTTTGCTTGCAGGCATTCCGTTAACTCAGTTACTCGACCCTGTTGAATCAGGAGCTGCTTTGATTCGTGCATGGCAGGATAGGCTTGGTAAGCAGCTCTATGGGTTAGCCGAAGTTGCAATGGAAGGAGATGACCAGGAACGTCTTTTGAGCTATGCAAGGCTTTCTTATGAAACCCATATTCCTTTGGTAGCTGCTGGTGATGTTCGTTATCACAGTCGTGATCGCCAACCTCTGCATGATGCTCTTACTGCAGTTCGGTACGGCAAAACGGTTGAATCAATTCAGGGAAAGCTACTGTCAAACGGTGAGCGGCATCTACAGGACATTAATCATGTTGCGAAACGCTTTTCTGTCCTACCAGGTGCGGTAGACCGTACGCTTGAGATCGCCAGTCGTTGTTCGTTTTCACTTGATGATATTTCGTACGAGTATCCTCATGCAGTTGTGCCATCTGGTTGGTCACCAGCAGATTACTTGAGCAACTTGGTCTGGAAAGGTGCTCGAAAACGTTATGACAATAGAGTTCCTGAGAAAGTGACTGATCTTCTAAGGCATGAACTGTCGCTTGTTCATGAACTTGGCTATGAGGCATATTTCCTCACCGTATTTGACTTGGTTCGGTTTGCTCGTCGGCGCGGCATTCTTTGTCAGGGTCGTGGGTCTGCGGCCAATTCGGCTATTTGCTATTGCCTCGGTATTACATCAGTTGATCCTGCTCGGGCAAATGTGCTTTTTGAACGGTTTGTGAGCCGTGAACGGCAAGAGGCACCTGACATTGACGTTGACTTTGAGCATCACCGCCGGGAAGAGGTGCTGCAATATATTTACACAACCTATGGTCGTATGCGTTCAGCAATGACTGCTGAAGTGATCTGCTATCGCTTGCGATCGGCTGTTCGGGATTTGGCAAAAGTTCTTGGTTTCTCACTCGACCGAATCAATCAATTAGCACGAATTCTTGATGTAGGTGATCGTGTAGAGCAGTTACCTGAAAGATTGTCTGAGTCTGGTATTGATCCACATAGCGAGTCAGGTCAAAGGCTTGTTGTGCTTGTGAATCAGTTGATTAGTTTTCCTCGCCATCTTGGGCAGCATGTGGGGGGTATGGTAATAACTCAAGGAGATCTCTGTGAATTAGTGCCAATCCAGCCGGCCAGTATGGACGGTCGCACAGTCATCCAATGGGACAAAAACGATCTTGATGAAATTGGAATATTAAAAGTTGACTGTCTCTCGCTGGGAATGCTTTCGGCCATCCATCGTGCATTTGATCTTGTGAAGCAAGGTGGTGGCCCGTGTCTCACATTAGCAACAGTACCAGCTGAAGATCCTCGTGTTTACAAGATGATTTCAGAGGCAGATACAGTAGGGGTATTTCAGATTGAGAGTCGTGCGCAGCGAAGCATGTTGCCACGTTTGAAGCCATCCTGTTTTTATGACTTGGTTATAGAAGTAGCCATTGTTCGTCCGGGGCCAATACAAGGTGATATGGTGCACCCATACCTTCGGCGACGTCAAGGAGAAGAATCTGTCTGTTATCCGAATCAGGCAATTCGAGAAGTGCTTGAAAAAACACTTGGTGTACCTTTGTTTCAAGAGCAGGCAATGCGGCTTGCAGTAGTGGCTGCAGGCTTTACTCCTGGTGAGGCTGACCAACTACGGCGAGCAATGGGGGCATGGCGCCGAACCGGGGTGATTCAGGAATTTCATCAACGGCTGGTAGATGGAATGGTATCACGAGGGCTTTCACTGACTTTTGCAGAGCAAGTCTTTCAGCAGTTGAAAGGCTTTGGTGAATATGGGTTTCCAGAGTCACACGCCGCTAGCTTTGCATTGTTGGTGTATGTCTCTGCCTGGCTTAAGTTTCATTATCCGGCGGCATTTACGGCTGCGCTGCTTGGTAGCCAGCCAATGGGTTTTTATGCCCCAGCCCAGCTTGTTCGTGACGCCCAAGAGCATGGCGTGACTGTTTTGCCTGTTTGTATCCAAAGCAGTGAATGGCATGCATGTATTGATTCTTCTGATGGATCCTTGCCTGCTCTTCGACTTGGTCTAGAGCAAGTTCATGGGCTTGGTCAAACAAGTGGTTATCAAATTGAAGAGGCTAGGAGAGCAGGTCGATTCAAGAGTATTTATGATCTCACGAAGCGGTGTCAGTTGACGCAGAGTCAGGTCCTTTCATTAGCTCGTGCTGGGGCTTTAAAGTCGTTGTCCAAGTGTCGAAGGCAGGCAATATGGAATTCAATGGAGCGTAAGCCTGAACCGGGGAGTATGCCCTTGTTTGAAGGTTTGTCTAATGATGGTTTTGATAAAGCAGAAAGTAGTTTTGATGAGGTGGCGGATTTGCCAACGACTTCGCCTCTTGAAGAAGTATTGTCTGACTATCGTGCATCAGGGCTTTCTCTTAAAAATCACCCGCTGCATTTTATTCGTTCGCATCTCAGGCATTGCGGCGTCTTGACTGCTAAAGGTGCCTGTTCTCGTCCAGAAGGTAGCAGGGTCATGGTTGTTGGTGTTGTGCTGTCGCGTCAGCGTCCAGCGACAGCGAAAGGCCTTATCTTTTTGACGCTTGAGGATGAAACAGACATTGTGAACGTGGTTGTTCCGAAAGCAGTCTGGCAGCGATGTGATTTCAAAGACAGGCAAGCGTCGGTGTTAATGGTTAAAGGTCGTGTTCAACGGCGCGGGAAAGTTGTGCATATTTTGGCAAAGCGGCTGGAAGCCTGGAGCGGAGGTAACGAGAATGAATTGTCACTTGCTGATCTACCAAGGATGTCACGGGATTTTTGTTAAGTTGTATCTCGGTGTTCGTAAGTGTCCTTAGCATTGCCGGTTCTTGTTTTGGTATTGTCACAGTTTCTTGCACGCCGCTTCCAATCCACAAGAAGAAAAGTTCATGACATCATTCAATGATTCCCCTGTTATAGAAACGAACTTGCCTATCGGTGAACCAGTTCGTGGGAAGGTCCGTGACTGTTACCGGCTTAACGTATCAGATGAACCTCACATGCTTATTGTGAGTACAGATCGAGTGAGTGCTTTTGACTGGGTTTTGCCGACGCCGATACCGGGTAAAGGCAAGGTGTTGACAGCCGTTTCCAACTTCTGGTTCGGTTGGTTGTCGGAGCATTCTTCACCTGTTTCGCATCATCTGGTTACCACAGATGTTGATGAGATGGACCTTCCGTCAACTATTGATCGAGAGTTGATTCGTGGCCGTTCGATGCTCGTTAAGGCAGCTAATGTTATTCCTTTTGAGTGTGTGGTGCGCGGGTGGCTCGCGGGATCAGGCCTGCTGGAGTATCAACAGTCCGGTACGGTTTGTGGTATTTCGCTTCCGCCTAAATTGCGTGCGGGTGATAGGCTGCCCAACTCTATTTTTACTCCTGCTACCAAAGCAACCGAAGGACACGACGAAAATGTTTCTTTTGAAACAATGGCCGATGCATTGGGCAAGTCACTCGCCTTTGAACTCCGTGAAAAAAGCATTGCAGTATATGACAGAGCTACAAAGTTAGCAGTTGAGAAGGGAATTGTTCTTGCTGATACCAAATTTGAATGGGGCCATGATCGCGATGGGCAATTGATGTTAGTTGATGAAGTGCTCACCCCAGACAGTTCTCGTTTTTGGCCCGCTGAGTTAACATGTAAAGGCAATGTGCCTGAGTCCTTTGATAAGCAATTTGTACGCGATTGGCTGGCTTCCTCGGGTTGGGACCGAACGAGTCCCCCCCCTCCTCTGCCGCCGGAAATAGTGCATGGCACGAGCCAAAGATATCTCGATGTATGTCAAAGACTAACAGGAAGTCTGCCTTGTTAGACGCTGGATGTCGCTCTATGGTCAAAAGGATTTGGTGATTAGACTATGGTCAAGGAAACAGATTTAACTGACATAATGTTCAAGTGTATGCCTGATTTGCTGTTTCCTTAGAAGTGTTTTACAAACCCCTAGACTACAGATTGCCTCATGCTTCGATATTGGACTGCTGGTGAATCCCATGGGCCGGCTTTAACTGCTTTGGTAGACGGTTTTCCTGCCGGACTTGTTGTTAACACTGATAGTATTGACAGTGAGTTGCAACGACGCCAAGGAGGATACGGTCGCGGCGGACGGCAGCGAATAGAAACAGACACGGTCACCTTTTTGTCCGGCCTTTGGAAAGGTAAGACTCTTGGAAGCCCTCTCACGTTACAGGTAATTAATCGTGATGCGAAAATTGAGAAGATGGATGATATCGAGAGGCCTCGTCCCGGTCATGCTGACTTGCCAGGTGCGATAAAGCATCTTGGAGGTGTACGCCCTGTTTTGGAGCGGGCAAGTGCGCGGGAAACAGCAGTTCGAGTCGCAGCGGGTGCTCTTGCACGCCAGTTACTTTCATTGTTTGGCATTGAGGTCGCGGGTTGGGTAACAGAGTTGGGAGGTGTTGTTCTTGGTGGTCGGGAGGGCGCGCTTCCTGAGTTACGAGAAATTCGCAACTCAAGCGAGATTTATTCACTTCATCCGGAGCAAGATAATCATGTAAAAGATCTTATTGACCGTGTTGGGAAAGACGGAGATACCCTTGGAGGAATTGTTGAAGTTCGTGTTGACGGATTGCCAATTGGTCTTGGTACTCACACCCAGTGGGATCGCAAACTCGATGGCCAGTTAGCACAAGCCGTGATGGCGGTACAAGCCATAAAAGGCGTTGAAATAGGAATGGGATTTGAGACAGCACGACGGCCTGGGTCAGAGGTGCACGATCCGATTCATTATGACGAAAGCGCACGCGGGAAACCGATGGCAGGGTTTATTCGTCCTACAAATAATGCTGGGGGATTAGAGGCTGGAATCACAAATGGGCAACCTCTGGTCATTCGCGCTGCGATGAAGCCGATTAGCACTCTGCGGAAGCCCCTTGATTCAGTAAATCTAAAAACAAAGCAACCCGAGTCTGCAGCATATGAACGGAGTGATGTATGTGCGGTCAGTGCTTGTAGCGTGATTGTTGAAAATGTTGTGGCGTTTTCAGTAGCAGCGGCATTAGTTGATAAGTTTGGCGGCGATAGTATCGAAGAAATGAGTGCCCGCTGGGAGCTCTACCAAAAACTGGTGACGAGTCGATAGATGCTGGACCCAGATGTATAAGTTGGGAGTGAACAAGGATGTTCGTAGCACAGTCAGCTGTAAAGATTTGGCGAGTTAGGTCAGCGTTTTTTCTGCTATGTGTCGTGCCAACAATGTGCCTTTCCTATTGGGCAGTCATTTGTCAATCAAAAGCACATCGAGAACACATTGCCGAAAATGCCTCAAAGTTACTTGGCAGTCGAGTGCGCATTGAAAGTTTGACTCACCCTCAACCTGGGTGTTTGAAACTCTCGGGAGTAACAATTGCAGAGCAGTCTTTTGATGATGTGTTTGTTGTTACTTCTAAAGATGAGGTTCGGGTCACAGTTGATAGTCTCGTTTCATGGGAAGATACAGCCAGGCTTATTGTTGGTCTAGTCAAGCGATGGCCTGCCGAGCCTGTTCAATTCAACAAGAACTGTGTAATTGATATTGAGGATTTCTCTTGGGGAAAGATAAATCCAGAGGGGGTAGGTAACATATCGCCACTTCGTATTGAATGTGTGTCTACTGGATCAGGACGTGCTATTCGCTTCTTTCAAAGAGACAATGGTCAAGATGAAGTGCGAATCGTGCGGACACCGCATGACGGAAAAACAGAAGGACATGCAACGGGTTATATAACTGAATTCGAAGTGAATGTATCTGATCCGGTACCGGTTCCTTTCGTAAATGTTGCACTGGGCGAGTGCGGTGCTTCGCAATGGCCGTTCGGAGAAAACGCCACGTTTACCGGTCATGCTCACATCTCGAATAGAGACGGTGCTTGGACTGCAGAATGCGTTGGAGGAATCAAACAAGTTGACCTGGATGCAATGACATTATTATTGCCTTCACACATCCAAGGTGATGCAGAAATCAAGTTAAACCGATTTGTTTGGTCAGATCAGCGAATTGCATTGTGTGACTGCGTGTGTGTTGCTGACCAAGGAGAAATCGAACAAGTCTGGATAGACCGCCTTGTTACGATACTCGGATGCCGAGTCGAAGACGCCTACCACCAACTCAGCGGGAGCCGTGTGCGATCATTTGAACGTCTCGGTTTTGGTCTAGTGGTTGATTCGAAAGGCCTGCACTTGAGTGCTTTACCCGGGAGATCTGGTTGCTTGCTAGAATCTCGGGGATCGCCAGTTATTCTTGAGCCAACCCAAACTGCAACACTTGATCGAGTAGCTTGGCTTCTTTCCGGGACAACGCCAGCGGCTGTTCCAGAGACAGACGTAACCGGCTGGCTTCTTTCTGTTTTGCCGAGAACTGGTGTCCTCCAGTAAAATCCTGCGTGAAAAACGGTTAAAAAAGGTAGTTTAAAGCTGTTTTGACCTAGTTTTGACATTTCTTCAACGGGTCTTCGACGGATTGAGATAGCCAGATCCGAGTATCTGATAAGAATATACTCAGTTAGTGACCGCCATTATCAAAAGCTAGATTCACCGAAAATCAGGAATTTCTATGGCCACCAGTACTCTTCCGCCGTCCTCTTCGTCTGATCAGGCACAGGCCCCAAATAATCTTCTTGAAGATGAATCGTGTCAGTTTGGTCGCAGCGCGATTCATGGGCCTGATTCTCAACAGATAACAACAGATGCAAATTCAGACAGTTCATCCTTTGAGCCCCGATCAGATGGAAAAGCAGCGGGAAGGAATGGAATTGATTGGCCA
>MDTA01077830.1_pt1 | contig 17494 bp, 17 predicted proteins | sample 811151 | NCBI WGS metagenome assembly MDTA01 (sample SAMN05326648, study PRJNA326480) | marine metagenome | isolation source: seawater | place: Indian Ocean: South | collected 2010
TAAAATTTTTACATGATAAATTATTAAATTTAAATATTTGAAATTTAATTGACTTTTTCTGTATATTAATTTTTTTAAATTGCTTTACTGTTTGCTTTAATAATTTGTAATTACCATTATGAGAATTTGCTATCTCAAAAATTATTTCTGGCTTAATTTGGTTCATCAATTTCTATTATCTAGTAAATGAGTGGACACTATATGTAATTTTTTTTATTTTTCCTAAAAATAGCTAAAAATTTATAACCCATTTTTTTTTCATCAATAATTTTACAAAAAAGATTTGACAATTTTTTGTCTATCACCTTTTGGTTTTTTTTATTTTTAGTTCTATCGTAAGGATCATTATAATTATAATAATTTTCCAATATATCTAGTTCTGTATAGTAAGATTTTTTAAATAATTCTTTAAATCCATGTTTGCTTGCAAACATCTTTAAACTTGTTGGATTAAAATAATGAGTTCTATTAAATACAAAACCAATACATTTTTCTCTTAGAGTTCTCATAATCAAACTATTGGAATTTCCACTTACAAAAATAAGAATTATTGAATCCTTATTTGCTATTTTTTTCACTTTTTTAAATGCTTTATTAATATCTTGAATATACTCAAGGGATGCCCAGAATGTTATCAAATCAAATTTTTGATTAGTTTTAAAATTGTTTAAATTGCAATTTGTTAAACTTATATCTTTATCGCAATATTTTCTGGCAACTTTAAAAGATTCATACGATGGTTCAATTCCATAAAGTTTCCATTTAAAATTTTTTTTACAGTATCTGAGAAAATTTCCAGTAGAACATCCGATATCAAGTACGTTACAAATTTTTTTTTTTTTAAATTGTTTAATTTTTTTAATTGAGTCTGAAAACTTTTGATTTTCGCTTTTATCTTTAATTTTTTTGATCAATACTTTTTTTGCCCAGGTTTTCCATGATTGGGATTTTTTGAAATGATTATCTAAAATTTTTGATTTTATAGCAGGATTAATAAATATATGATTTGAATTATTGCAATTACATTTCACAAAGTTTAATCCTTTTTTTTTAAAAATTATTTTTAATTTTTTTTTGTTACCACATATTGGACAGTTTTTTTTTTTCAGTAATATTATTATTTAAATTAATTTTTTTTTGTAAATAATTCCATTCTTTTTCTAGTTGAGAAAAATGTTTTATTTTATTTTTAAGTATTTCACTCATTAATACTTTCAATAATACAATTTACAACTCTACTTATATCTGTTTTTGTCATTCCTAAATAAATTGGAATATCTAAAAAGGTTTTATATGCATTCTCACTTTTAGGAAACATACCAGATTTTAGTGAAAATTTTTTTTTATAAATTGGTTGTAAATGAATCGGTGGAAAACTTAAACGAGTATCAATGTTATTTTTTTCCATAGATTTTTTTACTTTATTTCTAATTTTATTATTTTTAAAAGTTAAGCTGTACATATACCAACTTGGTCTAGTAGCAAAATCAGGCACATAAGGTGTAATAATTGAATTATATTTTTTAAAAGATTGATTATAAACACTCACAATCTTTTTTTTTGCTTTTAAAATTTTATCAATTTTTTTTAATTGTACTGAACCTATAGCAGCAGAATAATCTGTCGGTCTATAATTGTTGCCAATTGTAACATGATGATATCTGTAGTCTTGTCCTTGGTTCCTTATTATTTTGCATTTATTTGCAATTTTATCATTATTTGTTGCAATTAACCCACCTTCTCCCATAGTTATATTTTTATTTGCAAAAAAACTAAAACTATGAATTAAAAACTGTGAACCGACTTTTTTATTTTTATATTCTGCTCCAAAAGACTCAGCACTGTCAGATATTATTGGAATATTAAATTTTTTTAACTTACTATAAATTTCATCATAATCTACTGGCTGACCTTTTAAATCTACTGTAATTATAGCTTTAGTTTTTTTTGTAATTTTTTTAATGATTTCTTTTGAGGTAACATTAAAGGTTTTTGGGTTACTGTCACAAAAAATTGGTTTTGCACCACAATATAAAATTACATTTGCAGAACTTATATATGATAAAGTTGGTACAATTACTTCATCTCCCGGTTTAATATCAAGAGATGCTAATGCTGCATGAAGAGCTGAGGTACCATTGTTAAATAATATAGCATGTTTAATTTTTAAATATCTTTTAATTTTTTTTTCTAGGTCCAAGACACCAGATCCCATACTAATCCAACCCCTTTTTACAACACTATAAACTTTTTGAGCTTCAGCCTCTCCAATTGATGGATTAGCAATTGGTATAAATTTTTTTTTTTTTCTCATTAGTTTACTCCTATCCCCCCATATAAAACACCTTTCAGCTGTTTTATTTCAGAAGGTTCAAAAATGTGCCAAGTGTCAATAAAGATTGAGGGTTTTTTCATCGATTTTATTAATGAATAAATGTCAATATCTAAATAACTTTTATGATTATTTAAGATTATGGCAACATCAGAATTCTTAAATCCTTTTTTTAAATTTGTAAATTTTAATTTAAGTTCTTTAAGATCCTTAGGATTTATCACTGGGTCATAAATTTTAATATTTTTTTTATTTTTAAACATATTAATAAAATCAATTGATGTTGAATTTCGAAAATCAGATGTTTCTGGTTCACCTTTAAAAGCAATACCCACTAAAAAAATTTTTGCAGTATTAATATCTTTATTTGATTTTTTTAACATTATATGCAATTTTTTATAAAGTAGGTTTGTAACTTTTTTATTTATCTTTCTGGAGTCTAATAAAAGAGAATTATCCAATTTGAATTTTTTAAAAGACGAGCTTAAAATATACGGATCTTTTGTTAAACATGGTCCACCAACCCCTGGTGAAGGTTTAGGTATATCGTTTCTCGAATAACCATGATTTACGGCATCAACAATTTTATTAAGGTCAATTTTTAATTTTTCACTTAATTCGACCATCTGGTTAATAAATGCAAATCTATGATCTCTATAAGAATTATCAATAAGTTTGCAAAATTCAGCACTCTCAATTGAATTTACATTTACTATTGAATGAGTGAAAGCATTAAATAAATTAGCAGTTAGTTCTGAAGACTTAATATCGTAACCTCCAATTATTTGTGGATTCTGTTTTAATTCGATAATTGCTTTACCCTCTGCAGTTCTTTCTGGAGCAAAAGAAATATAAAAGTTTTTTCCAACTTTTAATTTAGAAACTTTTTCAATTGTTGGAATAACCATATTTCTGGTAATTCCAATTGGAATCGTAGATCTCAATATTATTAAATCTTCATTTTTAATTACTTTTCCAATTTTTTTTGAAACATCACCTATAGAATTAAGATTTGGAACATTGGAATTTTTTTTTAATGGTGTACCTACAGCAATAATATAGATTGATCCAATACCTTTTTTCAATTTATCAATAAAAACTAAATTTTTATTATTATGAAAGTTAAATATTTTGTTAAAACCTTTTTCATAAAATGGAATTTTTCCTTTTTTAAGATCATTAATTTTTTTTTTACTGCTGTCGTAACCATAAACTTTCATACCAACATCTGCCAACATAACAGCCAATGTTAATCCAACAAAACCCATTCCAACAATAACAACATCTTTATTTTTAAAATTTGAAAGATCTTTTTTATCTTTTAAAGTGTAATAACCAACAATTTTGGAGAAATGATTGATTATTGGCAAAACCATTATTCTTGAATTTAATAATTTTAAAGCTTCATTAGGGTTAATTTGATCGTTTGCTACGACAGCATTATCTTCAATAAAATTTTCTATTTTTTTATTTAAGTTTGCGCCATTGATTATTGCTCTTCTTAAATCTCCATCATTTATTACACCTAAAAACTTTTTTTTACTATCGACACAAATTAATAACTTTTCTTTTGAGATTTCCAGTTTTTTTAATGCCTCCTTAATTGTGTTATTTTTGTAAATTAAAATTTTTTTTGGGTTATGCATAAAAATTTTTGTTATTTTATAAACTTTCTCAAAAGTTTTATATCTTCTTTAATTTCATTTATCTTTAATCTTCTACTTTCTAATGTAAATATAGTTCCCCCAACTAATTTTCCTGTATTTTTAAAATATTTTAAAGCTTTAAGTTGCCATGAGTTTTTTGTAATTCTATCGTGTAGGTCGTTTTTTTCATCATTATTCGAGATATGAACCTCCATAATTCTATCACCAAATTTTTTTGTAATATTTTTCAAGTATTTATATCTATCAAACTTTAGTATTTTAGATGCAATTGCTAAATGACCTAAATCAATTAATAAACACAAATTTGTATTTTTAAATTTATAAGAAAATAGTTTTTCTACTTCTTTAAAAGTACACATGAATGAATCATTACTTCCATCATTATTAGGAAATAAATTTTCTAAACCTAAAAAAACATTTTGTTTTTTTTTATCTATTTTAAGAGATCTGTAGAACTTATAAAAATCATTGTTATAGGTATTTATAAAACTTTTTATTTTCTTTCTCTTATTTCCATAAAAATTAAAATATCCTTTAGAATTAACGGTTGCCTCCCTTAAATAACCAGGGTGGAAAGCATACATTTTTACACCTGTTTTCTTTGCTAATTGCATGGAATTTTTGATTATCTTTTTTGCTTTATCTCTTTCACTTTTTTTCCTTGATAAATAATTAAGCACTATAGGTTTTTTTGGAGGAGGGAAATAATTATGAAATGTAAAATTAGCACCTTTTTTTTTATAGTAGTTAATTGTCTTCTCTAAAGATTTCATCTTTTTGTAAGGATGAACACCTGTTAATTCTATATTTTTTATTCCATTTTTAAGAAAAGTGCCTATTACCCTCGGATAGTCTTTTTTTCCTTTTAAACAGGCTGTAGAAATATAAATTTCTTTCATTTTCTTTTTGCTGGTACTCCCATTAACGTAGAATTTTTTATTTTACAATCTTTGATTAAAAGACCCGAGGCTCCTAATGTGCAATTGTCAGCAATCAATTTATTTTCAACTATACAAGAATTTGCTCCAATAAATACGTTATCACCAATTGACACATCACCACAGATGACTGAAGAAGGCCCAAAGTAGCAATTTTTTCCAATTCTAGTACCATGGTCTATGTTACTAAGACTAAGTATGTGAGTATTTCTCTCAATAATCGTATTTGGTCCAATTACCACGTGTGGAAAGATTACAACCCCTTCATGAATTATAGATGAATTAGATATAATTGAAGAATTATCAATTATACTCATAAAGTTATATTTTTTATTTTTAAAAAACTTAAATACTTTTGACCTAATTTTAATATTTGAACCAATACAGTTTACTAAGATAATTTTCTTTGAGGGTTTAAATTTTTTTAATAAATTTTGGTCATTCCCAATATATTCTAAATTTAAATCAGTTTTTTTATTATCAGTATATCCAATTATTTGTTTTTTTAATTTCTTTCTAATTAAAAGATTAATTATAGATTGAGCATGTCCTCTTCCACCAATAAGTACAATTTTTTTATTCAAAATCATTCCAATTTATATATTCTCCAGAAATTTTATTTCTTATTAATCTCTTACCAATTATATTATCTATCTTTAGCACTGATAATCCTTTTGCAGGTCTCATTGACGATAAATCTTCATTCCTAATTATTTTACCCTTTTTGCAATCATTAGTAACTATTAGGCTTTTTTGCATATGTTTTTTTACTTTTTTTTCAATTGTTTCAATTTTTTTAATTCCATCTCCTAAAGATTTTTCAGCTTCTCTAATAAAATTTATGTATTCAAAAAGTTCCTTTGGTAAAAGTGAAGCTTTGTGATCAGGGCCTTCATAATTTCTATTTAACGTAATATGTTTTTCGATAATGTTTGCGCCCTGTATAGCTGCAAAAGATCCAGTTAATAAACTGAGACTATGATCAGAAAATCCAACATTTAATCCTGTTTTATTAGATAAAGTGCTTATTGCCTTAAGATTCAGATATTTAATAGGCGCTGGATAATAAGATATACAATGAAGTAAGTTTATTTTACTTTTATATTTTTTATAGCTTATTTTTTTTAAAACCTCTTTAATTTCATTTAAACTTGAACATCCAGTTGATAAAATTATGTTCATTTTTTTCTTAAGTAAAAATCTGATCAATGGTAAATTGTTGACATCAGTGGAAGCAATTTTAATTGTTTTAAGTCCTAAGCTAATAAGTAATTGTGCACTTTTTAAATCATAAGGAGTCGATAAAAAATCAATCTTTTTTTTCTTACAGTATTTTAAAAGATCTTTATGTTGTTTTAAATTTAATTGATTTTTTTTTAACATATCATATTGAGAAATTTTTTTTTTAATATTTTTGTTTTGATATGGCATTAAAGGTTGTTTTTTTAATACAAGTTTTTCGGTTAAATATGATTGAAATTTAACTGCATTTGCTCCACCTTTTTTTGCTACATCAATTAATTTTTTAGCAATTTTTATTTTTCCGTTATGATTAATTCCAATTTCAGCAATTACATAAACTTTATTTTTTTTGTTTTTCATTTTCTTGAATTATAAAATTAATACCATCATCTAATTTTATTTTTTGTTTAAAACCTAGTTTTTTTATTTTTGAAATGTCTGGACATCTAATACTTGTGTTACCTTTAAAACTTTTTGATTTTTCTAATTTAATTTTTTTATTATATTTTTTTGCAATTTTTTTTGCTAATTCTTTCATACTAATTTTTTCATTTGTTCCAATGTTGTAAATTTGAAAATTTTTCCCTTTTTTAAAAACTAAGCTAAACGCATTTAAAAAATCTTCGATATGTATAAATGATCTTACTTCTTTACCCATACCACGCACTTGTAATTTACTCTTAGTACTTGCTTTATATAAAAACTCAGGTATCACATGTTCATTGCCCATATCAGGGCCGTAAACATTATGAGGTATAAAAATTATTAATTTTTTAAAAATTTTTTTTGAATAATAAATACTTAGTAATTCTGAAATTATTTTTCCAGCCCCATAACTATATCTTGGATTATATACATCTGGGATTTTAAGCATTTCACTTTCATCTGTTGGTATTTTGTTTGGAGTTTGGTAAACTTCTGAACTAGACGCTAAAAAAAAATTTTTAATTCTGAATTCACTACACAATTCTAATAAATTAAATATTCCTTTTATACCTACACTCAAAACGTCGATTGGTTTTTCATAAAAATATTTTGTGCCATTTATATAGGCTAAATGTATTATTGTATCTATTTTGTTAAGTGATTTTTTGATGTCATTTTTATTTCTAATATCACCTTTAAAAAATTTAATATTATTATTTTTAATTCTTTTAAATTTTCCTCTAGAGTTATTGTCAAAAACACTGACATTATAACCTTGTTCAGCAAGATACTTTGAAATGTTGGAACCTAAAAAACCAGAACCACCAGTTACTAGAATATTTTTCATAAATTATTTTTTTTTGTATGTTTCTTTAATTTCAGATTTTAATTCATCATACTCCTTCATTTTTATTTTCATAAAGTTTACAGTAATTTTAGTTTTTTCTGCTATTCCTTTGGGCGTCAAAATATAGGCATATCTCAACTTATTCTCACTTTTTTTGAAATTTTTAATTTTAACTAAACCTTTGTTCTTTAGTGACTTCAAACAATAATTTACTTTTCCGAGACTTAAATTCAACTGACTTGCTAACTCTCTCTGAGAAATATTAGGATTAGAGTTTACTTTTCTTAAAACATTGAATTTATCTGGGTCTTTTTCCATATATGTTCAAATTATGAACATAATTTTGTTCAAATTATGAACATAATGTTAAATTATTAGAATAGCTAAAAATATTATAAAATTAAAATATTTAAATGACAATTTTTAAAGATTCATACAAAGATTTTTCGTCAATTTTGATACATTTCAAATCAAAAAAATTATACTTAATTTTTTTTCTTTATCTTCTTTTCACTATATTAGAAATGATTAATATAGCAGCCATTTTACCTTTAATCAGTATTTTACTTGAGGGTGAAAATAAACTAAATAATTTTTTTCTCTTTAGATATTTAGAATTTCAGGATTTTAAAGATAATAAAGAAACTATATATTTTTTAATAGTTGTAACTTTTATTGTTTTTTTAATTAAAGCTATAGTTCAAACTATTGCATTAAAATTACAAGCTGATTTTTATGCATCTGTAAGAACTAAAATTGCAGATTTTCTTTATAATATTTATTTATATAAATCATTTATTTATTTTCAAAATAAAAAACAAAGTGCAGACATAATTAGAAATTTAACTAATCTAAGTGCAGCATATACTGGATTTTTAGAGAGAACTTTATTGCTATTAAATGATTTCTTTGTTTTTCTTGGAGTAATGATATTTTTCAGCTTTTATAATCCAGAATTATTTTTTTCTGTTTTTTCAATAATGCTTATAATAAGCTTGATATTTGTAAATTTTTCGAAAAAATACTTTTTTAATCTTGGAAAAAGTTTAGTCGATCTTTCCTCTAGTACGATCAAACAAATACAAGAAACTTTAAATAATATCCTACAAATCAAATTATTAAAAAAGGAAAAGTTTTTTAAAAATAATTTCAATAAAATAGTTAATGATAGTAATTTTAAACTAGCAAAGGTAAATTTTTTTCAATCTTTACCTAAAATATTTATAGAACTTCTAGCAATATTGATTTTACTTACAATAATCTCAATATTTGTTTTTATTGATTATTCTACAACTGAAATAACTTCTTTAATTACACTATTTTTTATTACTATTATAAGATTAATCCCTTTGTTGGGAAAACTTATTACTTACATAAATACTGTAAGTAATTTTGCCCCTAGCTTAAGTATTTTAAAGGATGAAATAAAAGATCATTCAAACAATATTGATATAGATAGTAATATTAATAGTAATCAATTAAATAATCTTAATAAAATTGATCTAGAAGAAATAGAATTTGTTTACCCTGAATCTGGTGTCAAAATTTTTTCAAAAGTAAATTTAAGTTTTAAAAAAAATAACATCTATGGAATTATTGGTCCAAGTGGCTCCGGTAAAACAACTTTGTTAAATATTATCACCGGTTTAATTAATCCCACTAAAGGAATTGTTAGGTATAATGAATTGAATATAAAAAATGGATATACTGCTAAAATAGGTTATGTATCTCAAAGTTCTATTTTATTAAATAGTCCAATTAAAAATAATATTGCGTTTGGATGTGATGATAAAGATATAGATGAGGATAAATTAATCAATTCTTTAAAAAATGCACAAATTTTTAATGAAATTAAAAACTTAAAAAAAGGATATGATACTATAGTTAGTGAATTGGGAGGAAATTTTTCATTAGGACAAATTCAAAGAATATCCATTGCAAGGCTTCTTTATAATGAGTCAAATATTTTAATTTTTGATGAACCTACAAGTTCTCTAGATGAGGAAAATAGCAAAAATATATTAAATACAATTTCTAAATTAAGAGAGAAGGGAGTTGTTTTTATTGTAAGTCACAATAAAGATGATATGCAAATTTGTGATGAAGTATATAGAATTAATGAAAAAAAAATTATAATGGAAAGGGTATAAGTAACTATTGTAAATAATTTAATTAAAACAAATGAAAAAATTTAAAAAAGGTAAAGTCTTTATAGTTTGTGCCATGGACACAGAAGGTCCAATCACAAATAAAAAAAAACCAGACATATTAGACTCGTGGAATAAGATTAGAAAATTAGTTAATACTCTTACATCAAAAAAATTTAGAGAAAAAAATTTAGACTCCAGTGGTAAGGGAATAGTGTATTCGTGGTTTATTTTAACTCTTACTGGTTTTAATACGAATCCTTTTCAAAGACCTATGTATTATCATAAGGTATATGATTTTTATTTAAATAATTTTTCGAAAAATTTTGCTAAAAATAAAGATGAAATATACTGGCATTATCATCAGCCAGCACCAAGTAGAATAGGAAATGAGTGGTCAAAGGATTGGACCTCGTCTCAAGAATACTTCAATATATTATCTAGACTTTTAATAGAAAGGTCATATTTCCCATCGTGTTTTAGAGCTGGTGGTAGAATAGAGGATAACGACTTATCATATTGGTTAGAACAATGGATACCGTTTGATTTCTCATGCTGTAGTGGTGATATAAATTGGAATAGAAAAGAGAGTGATGGTCAAAAGCTAAAGGATGTATGTGACTGGTCTTTATCGTCAAAATCATGGGGAGGTTATAATCCTTCGAATGAAAATTATCAGATTAAAGGTCAACAAAATAGATATATATTTAGATGTCCAGATTTAAATTCACCGGTACATAAATTATCAAATAAAGAAATTAGACAAGCTTTTAATAAAGCAAGAAAAGGGAAAAATGCTTTACTGTCATTTTTTGATCATGACAGAAGATATAATGTAATAGATAATATTTCTGACGTTTGTAAAAGAATAAAAAAAATTTCTAAAGAATTTAAAGACATTAAATGGTATTATAAAAATGCAAAAGATGCTGCAAATCTTCAATTAAACTTAAAAAAAACGAATAAACCGAGATTTTTTTTAAAAGTTATGGATAAAAATAGATTACTTGTAGAAGTTGACAAGATGATTTTTGGAAGAACTCCTTTTTTATGTCAAAAAATTAATAGTAAGGAAGTAAATGAATTATCTTTAAATATACTTGGGAAGCAAAAATGGATTTCACCTCCTTTAAATAATTTTGATAAAAAAAAGATTTTTGCTATAGCTGCAAACAATATTAATGGGGAAACATCTATTTTACATTTCAAGATTAATAAAAATAAAATACAATTTTTAAAAGGAGATAAAAAATGAAAATTTTGATAGTTGGACTAGGTTCAATTGGTAAACGTCATATAAACACTATAATAAAACAAGGAGTCAAAAAAGAAAATATTATCGGTTTTGATGTAAGAAAAGACAGAATCCAAGAAACTAATAAAAAATTTAATATAAAAACATTTTCAACAAATTTTTCAAAAATTAAAGAAAAAGATTTTGATGCAGCAATAATTTGTTCTCCTACATCTTTGCATATTAAACAGGCAACTATTTTAGCGAGAAAAAAAATAAATTTATTTATTGAAAAACCTCTATGTCATAATTTAGATGGTATAAAAAAACTTCAATATTTTGTGAAAAAAAATAAAGTACAAGTTTTAATCAATTATCCATTTAGATTTTCTGAGCATGGTAAAAAACTTAAATACTTAGTAGATAAAGAGATTTTAGGTAAAGTATTATACTTTAGGGGAGAATTTAGTGAATATCTCCCTGATTGGCATCCTTGGGAAGATTATAGAAAATTTTATATGGCTTTTAAATCTCAGGGTGGAGGATCAATATTAGATCAAAGTCATATACTTGATATGGCACATTTCTTATTTGGAGATATGAGAGAAGTACTTGGTTGTTTCAATAGCAAAGTAAGTAAGTTAGAGGTTAAATCAGATGATATAGCTGAAATTTTATTAAAATTTAAAAGTGGTTTAGTCGGAAATATTCACCAAGATATGATTGGCAGACATCATAAAAAAGAAATGACTATAATATGTGAAAAAGGAAATATTTATTGGAACGTTTACAATCTCTCAGTAACTTTAATTTATCCCAATGGAAAAAAACGAATATATAAATTTAAAAAAGATCATAATATTATGTACAATAACCAAGCAAAACACATGATAAAAATTTTGAGAAAAAATGAAAAACCAAAAATTTCTCTTACTGATGGTATACATACGCTTAAAGTAATAAATGCTGCTGAAAAGGCACATAAAATTAAAAGATCAATTTTTATATAAATGAAAAAAAAAATACTAGCTATAATCCCAGCTCGCGGTGGTAGTAAAAGAATTAAAAATAAAAATTTAACAAAAATAAATGGCTTTCCTCTTATTTACTATACTTTAAAGTACGCTAAAAATTCTGGCCTATGTGATATGATTTTTGTATCTACAGATGATATAAAAATCTCAAATTATGTAAAAAAATTAGGATTTTCAGTTCCTTTTTTAAGACCAAAAAAAATTGCAAAAAGTGAAACTTCTGATGAGCCAGTTTTAAAACATGTATGTGAAACTTTAGAGAGAAAAAAAATTTTTTTTCCTGAAATAATCATTTTTCTTAGACCAACCACACCTTTTAGGAAAAAGGGTTTAATTAAAAAATTATTAAAGACTTATTTAAAAAATAAGGCAACTTCAGTAAGGAGTGCTCGAAAAGTCGGTCATTGGCATCCTTATTGGATGTTCAAAGAGGGTAAAAATAAAAAACTCAAAGAAGTTATTCCTAAAAAAAATTTTTTTAAATATTATCAATCTCAGATGTTACCTGATTATCTTAAGCATGATGGATATTGTGATATAATTGATAGAAAAAATCTGAAATCGAATAATATTAATAAAGGTTTATTTAATATGTATGGAAGCAAAATGATTTATGAATTAAATGAAGATGATTATTTTATAAATATAGATGATAATAAAGATCTTAAATTAGCTAAAATAACTGAAAAAATTATCAAAAAAGATGTTAGATATTAAAAAAATTAATTTATATGGTTTATCTATTCCATTTAAAAAAAAAATAGAAACTAATTGGAGTAAAAGACTAGGCACTACCTCTTTTCTTATTGAGGTCAAAACCTCTAATAACATAAGTGGATATGGTGAAATGATTGCTTTTTTTCCAATTGAACAATGTAAAATTACTTTAGAAAAAATGATTAAAGACATTAAAGGTTTTAAACTAAATCAAATTTCAAAAATGATGAATCGCGCACTCTATGGTGGAAGCTGGATGAGAACCGGTAAAGCAAATGATCTTGGATTATCTGCTTGGGCTGCAATAGAGATGGCTTTATTTGATGCATACACAAAAACTTTAAAAATCTCTATAGGAGATTTTTTTGGTGGATCATTGCAAAATGATTTTTCTTTAGCAGTAAATGTTGATGTAGGAAGTGTAAGTTCAATGTGTAGAGAATCAAAAAGACTAGTTACAAAAGGATATAAAACTTTATTTATTAAAGTCGGAAAAAATAATTTATCACTTGATAAAGATCTTTTGATGTTGTCTAAAATCCAAAAAACAGTAGGACATAATATACAACTTTATATAGATGCAAATGGTGCCTGGTCTCTTCATACTGCTATAAAAGCATTTAGAAAATTAGAAAAATTAGATTTAAATATTATTTGCATTGAACAACCAGTGATGAGCAAGGCTGGTTTAAAAACTTTAAGAAATAAATTCAAATATCCCATTGGAGTCAACGAGCCTCTTAGTAATCCTCAAAATATCTTAAATTTTTTGAAAGATGATATCGCTGATTTTTATATCTTGGATATTTATGAAGCTGGAGGATTATTAAATTTTTTTAATCTTTCTAAAACTATTGTAACTTCGGGAAAACATGTAATTTGTAGAGCACATGGGGGTACTAATTTGTCTTATCTTACTAGCTTAAAAGTCTTATCAGCAGTAAACTCAAATCTGACAACAGTTCCTCATCAATGTTACGAATTAAATGATAAAAATTTAATAAAATGGATACCAAAAGTAAAAAAAGGGGTTTTAAATATTGATAAAGATCAAAATAAATATACATATTTAGATAAAAAATTATTTTTAGAATATTCAAGATTATTCAAGAAAAAAATTATTTATGAAATCTATAATAATAAAAATAAAAAAATTGTTCCTTATTTTCCAAAATATTAAATGAATAATAAAAACCAAATAATTACAAGACATGGAAACTTTTTATCTTCCTTAAATATAAATAAAGAGGAAATTAAAAATAATGTGGTAAATATACTGAGTAATTTATCAATTGATAAATTAAATCAAGAAGATCAAAAAATTTTAAAAGATATTAAAATTTCTATTGAAAATCTAAATCAAGATGATTTATCTTTTATTAATAAGACTGATGCATCAAATAAATTTAGTTTTACTCTTCAAGAATTAAATTGGTTATCAAAAAATCCTCAAAATAATTGGATTAAATATTTAATTTATAGATACAAGTTTAAAGTTTATCCTAAGAGAAAAATTGTTACAGATTTTCCTCAATATATATTGATTGAACCAACTTCTATTTGCAACCTTAGATGTATTATGTGTTTTCAAGCTGATAAATCATTTAGCTCAAATAAAAAATATCTTGGATATATGGGTTTAGATCTATTTAGAAACATTCTTGATCAAGCCAAGAATAATGGGTGTAATGCAATAACATTAGCATCAAGAGGCGAGTCAACCTTGCATAAAAATTTTGATCAAATATCAAAAATTCTTCATGACTCATATTTATTAGATTGTAAACTAAATACTAATGCAACAATGCTGAATGAAAAAAAAATTAATGAGATACTATCTGCAAATTTTAGTGAAGTAATTTTTTCCGTAGATGCAGGAACAAAGCAAACTTATGAAAAGATAAGATATAAAGGAAAATTTGATAAAGTAGTAAAAAACATTGAACTTTTTAATTCAATACGAGATAAAAACTTTAAAAATTCTAACACTGTTACTAGGATTGCTGGAGTTAAAATTTTAGATGAGCAAGATTTAGGTCAAATGGAAGGTTTTTGGTCAAATTTAGTTGATGAAGTTAGTATCAAATCTGCCTCTGAAAGATGGGATAGTTACAATAATAAAGTTAACTCTATTAAAGATCCATGCATGAATTTGTGGACTAGGACGTATGTTTGGTATGATGGAACAGTTAATCCTTGCGATTTTGATTATAAATCATTTTTAGCAGTGGGTAACGCTAATGAAAATCTTTTAAAAGATATTTGGAAAAATGAAAAATATAATAAATTAAGACAAAACCATTTAAATAATTTAAGATGTAAACATAATCCTTGTGATAGATGTCCTATAACAGATTAAAAAATGTTTAAAGTGGGAATAATAGGAAGATCTGGTCACGCTGGTAAACTCATAAATATATTAGACAATATAGGAATTTACACTATTTCTTATCACCCCAAATCTAAAATTATTTTTAAAAAAAGAATAAAATATACAAATAATTTTAAAGAAATTCTTACTTGTAAAGGTATCATTGTTTCATGTCCAACTTTTCTACATTGGTTTTATCTAAATAAATTAAAAAATTTTAAAGGTCATATTCTAATTGAAAAACCAGCGGTTTCTAACCTCAAACAATCAAAATTATTAATTCCCTTAGCTCAAAAATATAAACTTAAATTAAATATTAATTTTAACTTAAGAAACTCAAAATTGTTTAACAAAATTTCAAAAATTGTTCAAGACAAAGAAAAATTTGGCAAAATTGTAGGTGGTAATATATTTTCAAGTCATGGTCTGGCTTTTAAAAAAAATTACTATATGAATTGGCGATCACAAAAAAAATTTTCAAAGGGAATTATAGAAGTTGATACTGTACATTATATTGATTTAAGTATTGCATTATTTGGAAATATTTTAGATTATAAGATATTAGCTAATAAAATCGCAACAAGTAAAAGTAGATACAATAATGATACAATTTCATTACTTTTAAAAACAAAAAAAATACCTTTCTATATATTCAGCAGTTATTCTAGTGCTTTTTTCTTTAAACTAATTATTTTCGGTACCAATGGAATTATTGAATATGATGGAAATAAGATAACATTAAAAAGTCCCAGAAATACTTTTAATAAAATTGGAAGATTTATATCTCCAAAAGTTAAATTAAAATATAATATCAAATTCGAGGAGATGTGGAGAGAAAGTCTTATCAAAAGTATAAATGAATTTATTTTAAGGATTAAGAAAAATAAAAAAACAAACTATAAAATATTAAGACAAAATATGAATGCTATAAATCCTGTTTTTAAAATTTAATAATTCAATGGCAAAAATACTTTTTTTATTTACAAATGATCTTTTTGTTAAGAATCAATTAATTAATGGAAGTATTAATAATTTAACAAAAACAAATGATTGTTATTTTATTGGCGATAAAAAACAAATTAGCATTTATTCTAAAGATTTAGAAAAAGAAAAAAACTTTCTTGGTTACTTTAGTTTAAATGAGAATTTAATTAAAAAATATAGAAGATTATTTTGGATTAGACTTTTCAAAAACAAAATTAATTCGAAAGGATTAGAATTAAAAAAGAAAAAATATTTAAAATTAAAATTGAATTGGGGAGATGAGTCTTTAGGTCGGAAAATAGTTTATTATCCACTTAGATTTTTATCTTTTGTTAAAAGAAATATTTTTTATTTTTTTTCAAATTTCCTTGATGAAGAAAAATATACAAATTTTTTTTACAAGAAAAATCAAATTGACAAAAAAATATTTGAATATGTCAAAAATTTAAATCCCGACTTAGGAATATATTTTGCACAGGGTGAAAATCACGGTTTTATTGAATTTATAAGAGCGTGTAAAAAATTAAAGATTAAAACAGTACAGATAGTTGAAAATTGGGATAATTTAAGTGCAAAAAATATTGCTAATCCTAGACCTGATTTTCTTGTAACTCTCTCACTACAACAAAAAGATATAGCTAGAAAAGTCCATAAATTTCCTAGTGATAAAATTTTTGTTTTAGGTTCAAAAAAATATGACAGTTTTTTTGAATTAAGAAATTCTAGTTACCAATTAGACATAAAATCTAAATACATTTTATTTTTGGAGGGCTGGGTTTGGACTGATCAAAAAAAAATGTTTGATGTTCTTGATAAATTTATTTCACAAGAAAAAATATTAGATGGTGTTAAAATTCTTTATAGACCCCATCCTCTTAGAAATGAAAATTATAACCTTGTAAATTTAGAAAAATATGAAAATATTATTTTAGATCCTCAAATGAAATACGCTTATGAAAATAACTTTTTTAACCTAAAAAATATACCCAATGAAGAATATTATGCATCATTAATTAAAAATGCAGAAATGATTATATGTGGACCAACCTCAATGATATTAGAATCACTAATTTTGGAAAAAAAAATCTTAGTATTAGCATTCAAGAGTAAAGATTATTACAGTAATTACAATTTTATAAAGAATATGATTAATTATGATTATCTAAAATTTGTTCCTAGTGTAAAAATAAATTATTCTCTTGACAAGATTCAGAATGACATAATGGAAATTTATAAGCTAAATGACAAATCTGATAAAAAAAAAATCAATAAATGTTTAAGTTATCTTATTCACAATAATGAAATAAGTTATTCAGAAAGATTAAATGATTTTATCAAAAAGTTAATTTAGTTGTTTAATGACTTTTATTTCAATTTCTTGAGTAAATTAGAAATTTTTTTATCATCATAATTAATTTTTCTCATAATTTTTGTGGCACTTTGTGGATCTAGTTTAAAAGCTAATTTAAGAATATTCATCCAATTTACATTATTTTTCGATCTTATTCTTTGGATTTGATTGATTATTTTATTATAATTTTTTTTCATATATAAA
>MDTA01086636.1_pt1 | contig 17488 bp, 14 predicted proteins | sample 811151 | NCBI WGS metagenome assembly MDTA01 (sample SAMN05326648, study PRJNA326480) | marine metagenome | isolation source: seawater | place: Indian Ocean: South | collected 2010
AATGAACTTACGAATCGTATGGTTTTTTTAACCACGAAAGACACGAAATCAACGAAAGCCTCTTGTATTTGCGAAGCTTTTAGAGTTTCTTCGTGTCTTTCGTGGTTGAGAGCCTTAAATTTTTTGAAACGTTCGAGTTAACTCTTAGCGATTTCGCTCATCGCCCAACCGCGAAAAGGTCTATTCGAAAAGGAACTTTACCTCGCCTTTTCGGATCTCCAGACGAGCGGAGAAGTCCTTCCCCGCTTTCGATTTGAATCCGTCAATGACGGTAGTGGTCTTATCTTGGAGGAGACAGATCGCGGTATCTATATCGATTTCCTTCTTGGCAATCACTTTCCAAATGGCGAAACGGCAACCTTGTCGCCAATTCCCGCAGCTATAGCTCCTTTCCCTTTCGTTGACTGGGCCGCCACAGACGGGGCAGAGTCCAATGGATGGATCGTTCGAATCGGGATTATTCGACTCGAAAATCGTGTATTCAAGTTTCCCTTCTTTGGTTAGCTTGAGTTTCGCCAAGGCGCGATTTCCCTCGTGGCTGATTCCAACCGAAGAAAGGCTTTGACGGTTCAAGAGCAACTCGCGCATCAGCAATGGCGAGATATTAGCTCCCAGAGAATCTTCTCGGATCGCGAATGAGCAGCCTTGACGCCATTGAGAGCATCCGTATCCAGTTTTCCCCCGAATAACAGGAGCTTCACATATTGGGCAGGGTCCGAGATCCTTGAGATCAACTGTTTTTTCTGATGTTGCCGACAGAATCTCCCGAGTAAAGGTTTCGACCTCTTTTCTAAACTGCTGGGGATCGTACTCGCCCCGTTCCATTTTCTTTAGCCGGTATTCCCATTCGCCAGTTAGTTCGGGCGACTTGAGCCGTTCATCTTGTACGATGGCGATTAGCTGTCGGCCTTTTGAGGCGCTAATCAAGCTCTTGCGACGTCGTTCGACGAATTCTCTTTGTATTAAAGTTTCAATTATGGATGCCCGTGTAGCTGGAGTTCCTATGCCTTGGTCTTTAATGGCTTCTTTGAGTTCCTCATCTTCAATCGTTTTGCCTGCGGTCTCCATAAGCTGGAGGAGACTTGCCTCGGTGAACCGTTTAGGGGGTGAAGTCTTAAACGTCTCGACCCGGGGTTGATGTAAGCATCGCTCACCTGTTTGGAAGCCTGGAATAGGCTGCTCGGCTGGATCCTGTTTGCCTGATTTCTTTGCCGCTTTCTTCTTCTGCTTTTCGCTGGCCGGATAGAGAGCCTGCCAGCCTGGGTCTCTTAGCTGGGTTCCGCGGGCCCTAAAGGGCTCCTTTTCGCAGCTCGCCTCAACCGTAGTGACCGATTTGATGCAAGGTGGATAAAATACCGCTATCAAGCGGGTCAAGATGGCGTTGTAGACCTTCTTTTCTTGATCGTTCAGTTTTTTAGGGAGCGAGTCGGTGGGAATTATGGCGTGGTGATCTGAAACCTTTGAATCATTGACGATGCGTTTGCTAAACTTGAGGTTGCCGAGGTCGAGCTTCCCGATTTCCTTTTCGCGGAAGGGAAGGAATTTTTTTAATAAGGGAGCGATCGTCGGTTGGAGATCGCTTGTCAGGTAGCGACTATCGGTTCGAGGATAAGTGATGTGCTTATTCTCGTAAAGATGTTGGGCGATTCTCAGGGTTTCGTCCGCAGTGAGTCCGTGGCGAGTATTGAGTTCCCGCTGCAATTCTGTGAGATCAAATAGCAAGGGTGGATTGGACTTTTCGTCTTTATTGTCGATCGACTCGATAAGCAGCTCTTTCCCATTGATTTTGGATACGATTGCGGAGGCTTCCTCATAGGATGCGAACTTACCGGTAGTATGTCGAAATAGGGTTTCTTGAGCCGTTGTGTGAACTTCCCAGAATTCTTTGGAATCGAAGGACTCGATATCTCTATCCCGCTGAACGATCATAGCCAAAATTGGCGTCTGCACACGTCCCACGCTCAAAAGCAAATTACGTTTTCCATATTCCACGGTGAAAAAGCGAGTGGCGTTGATCCCTACGATCCAATCGGCTTCGCTACGCGATTTGGCAGCGTAGTAGAGATTGTCGTAATCGCTTCCTTCAGCTAGATTGGAAAAGCCATCAGCGATGGCCTTTTTGGTTAGAGAACTAATCCAGAGACGCTTGATGGGTTTGTTCTCGCAATTTGCCCAGGAAAGAATGTATCGAAAAATCAACTCTCCCTCACGACCCGCATCCGTAGCGCATATGATCTCATCCGCCTTTTTGAAAAGGGAGGCGATAGTTTCCAACTGCTCTTGCGAGGATTGTTCGTTGCGCGAGGCGAGCTCGAAATTATCGGGAATCATTGGAAGCGATGAAAGTTTCCAAGACTTCCACTCAGGTTTGTAGCCCTCTGGCTCCTTGAGTTCGACCAGGTGGCCAAATGCCCAGGTTACTGCGTACCCATTACCCTCGAGATAGCCGTTCCGCGATTGGCCCGCCCCCAAATGCTTGGCAATGTCACGAGCAACCGATGGCTTTTCGGCGATGACGACCTTCATTCGAAGACTGGACCAAGTCGTATTCCGTCGTAGATTAGGGTCACTTAAACTCGCTTAGGATTTCGATGGCGGCTTCGTTTTTGAACTCAACTGCATGATCCAGAGCTGTCTTGCCGGTCTTGGATACAACCTTTGGGTCGACTCCCTTATCAATAAGGAGTTGTATTAATTCTGGACCTGCGCTGACAGAAGCTTCGTGAAGCGGTGTACCTCCAGCATCACTCAATGCATTGATATTCGAACCGCTATCAAGCAAGAGTTGGACTAGCTCGATACGGTTCTTCGCCGCAGCAAGGTGGAGTGGCGTCCAACCATTGCCATCTTTGGCGGTCATGTCAGCCCCTGCTTGAAGGACTGCTTCAGTGGCATTCGAGTCGTTTCTGCTAACAGCGATATGCAGAGCGGTTTGGCCGCTATTAGTAGGGATGTTGGGGTTCGCTTTCAGTTCCAGTAAAGTGGATACGATGTCTGGTTTCTTTCTCAAGATCGCTTGGTGGAGTGGAGTATAACTGCCCCGGCCGGGTTTGTTGAGAAGTTGGGAATCGTTGGCTAGATGCCTCAACGTATCTTCTTTGTCGCCCCGAGCTATAGCGTGTTCGATAGACTGATGCACGACAATGGGAGCGATCTCCGAATCGATACCGGTTTCTGGAATCTCCAGTCCGGCTGTCCAAGCGATGCCATTGAGGGCAAGTTTGCGGGCGCCGGGCTGGTTCCAATTGTAGTGGAAATGCCCTCCGGTATAGCCAAACCCTCGCTGATTGTCTTCGCCGATATGGGCCCAGGCAAGTGATTGCGGAACGCCATTCCTAACGGCTTCACGCACCGTTGGGTTGCCCGTTCTGGGACCGTCCTCACCTAGGGATGAAAGCGGAGGGACCGTTTGAAGTAGGTGAATGATGCCAGGGGAATCTGGCTGGAATTTCATGTGATAGTACCATTCATCTTCCAGCTTGATGTCCTCGATACCGCTATTGATTGGGTGTTTCGCGAATCGGGGAGACTCTAGGGTCCAGACTGGATTGACGGACCAATCGACCTTGAAATACCCACCTATAGCGATCTCTAAAAAGGCATCTAAAGCGGGTTCGCCCGGTTCAAGAGCATAGTGCAGGATAGCGAAACCTGTTCCCTTTTGATACAAATCGTTCAGGATATCGGCTTTGCCCCTGGCGACATGCTTTTCATTTCCATCCGAATAGATAACAATGGCATCCGCGTCTTCCAGGGTAGCTTGGTTGTCAGGCCAGCCCTGGCTAATCGAGGTCTCGACGGGCAAACTGCTCCTATTGAGGCAGCTGGCTAGGAGTTCGCATCCAGCAGGAAATTCGTGCCTGTTCCAACCATGGCTGGGTTCGCCAGCGATAAAGAGGATACGCTTCGTTTGTCCAAAGGCGGAAAATGAACTTGCTGCAAAAACGCAAAGGTAGACGAATACAATGGATAGGAGCGACTTCATAGGAACCTTCGTTCGATTATTCGACACCAGATCAGGCAGGGGCAAGTTCCGATTGCCACTCCAGCAGAGGGGTGATCAGTCCTCGCTTAACTTGAGTTTCAATGAAGACGATTTCTCGGCTTCGATTGGGGCCGGTTCCGGAGATTCAGTATCGCTGGCTGTCGATTCAGCGGGAGCGCTGGAATCGGCGCTATTGTTCTTGGGGGCGGTATGGGCCCCGACGAGCTGTCTTCGAGGGGCGTTGGGGTCGTAGTCGGGATCGTAGTCGGGATCGTAGTCTTGGTAAATGGGCCCGCGAATCGATAAACCTCGGCTTTCAGGATCCTTTTTAACGGCCTTTCCTTCTCCGCCTCTAAGTTTTGGCGGTTCTCTCGGGTCTAGTATGGAAGGCTTTTCTTGTGGCTTAGATTTCAGGAAAGGGGATAGCTCTGAGTCAGCCTTCCCAATGCGCATTTTCTTTTTAGCATCGGAGCGTCTTTTTAGAATGACGCCTGCTAATATCGCAAGGGCGATCCCAGCTCCGATACCGCATCCTCTGAGAGCGAGGGCTTGCTGATCCATCGCTTTCAAATAGGTGATCAGGGGCTCGATTCTGTCTCTGATAGATAGCGACGTTGGGTTGGGTGTCGTGCCGGAGGCGTTGGAACTGGATAAGGTGAAGCTCTCTTGTCGCTGATCATTGATTGAGCTAAAGTCTACGAATGAATTTTGGTTGTTCTGATTCGCAGTCGGTGTTGGTGGCGAATAGGCGGTCGAGGCATGGGCGCTTTCGAGTGGATCCGGAGCTTGTCCCTCGCTGATCATAGATTCGGGAAAGCCAGTCAGCTTGAAGACTCTACCGTTCAAAAATTGGGCTTTGCGTCCGCCTCCGAAGTCGAGGACTTCGCGATTTCCTAAACCCAAAGTCGCATTGGGCGACTCCAATTCTTCGAGCAGCTCAGCTTTGGCCATCCCGACCCAGATCGCCGCATGCGTGGTTAGGAAGCAAATCAAAGCTAGCGATACTGAGAGGACGCGATGTGTAGGACGCCCCCAGCGTAGCGTTGGAGAATATCTCACGTTTACCGTATCGGGCGCTTGGCAGGTCCCTTAAATCCCTGGTTGGAGGAGGGTTTGGGCTGCTGCTAGTTTTGTCCTGACCAATTCTAGATTGAAAATCGCAGCATTTCGGACATATAGATAAGTGTGAGGATTTTTATCTCAGGTTGTGGATTGGCGCTTATGATCGGCTTTTGCGGCTGCCAGTCGACGCAGCTTTCAGTTGAAGAACGGGAGCGTCGCAGGAAAGAAGAGCTGGCTCTTAAGGAACGCTACCTAAACCGCATCCAATCGGCTGAGACATCGATTTACGAATCGATGGAAATGCTGGCTACCGAAGTAAAGGACTACAACCAGGATGAATTGCAGGGATTTTCCGGGGCGGTGTTTGTAAACGATTTGTTTTATCCCTTCGAATTAGGTGCTATCGCCCGAGAACGCGGAATTGGTAGCCGGGTGGTTGTTAGGCATGTTTTCGAGGGCTCTCCCGCCGATGAAGCTGGCCTGTTGCTTGGCGACGTGTTGCTCCGGGTCAATGGAAAGAGGGTACCGAGGGGAGAGCAGGGAGCGAGTTTCATTGTAGGGAATCTCAAAAAACTTTGGCTCGTCGATGAGCCGAACATCGTTTTGGTCGACAGGAATGGCCGTGAGCTAGAGCTGGAGATCGACGCTGAGAATTCTGTTTACTATAGCGTCGTGGTCACCCCATTTCTTGGCGAAGAGGCGCTGGTCCATGCGGAAGGTAAAGCGATCTACTTTTCTCTGGAAGGACTAGAGGACGTGGAGGAAGCCGAACTCCACTACCTGTGCGCTCACGCCCTGGTCCAGAATGTAATGAAGCATGCTCGGATGAAGGGACAGAATGAGCTTATCGGAGGGCTGGTTGACATGGCCGCCATGCTTTACGGGGTGAATACGGGAGGGGTTTTTGGCAATTTTGGTCGGAATGCCTATAAATCGGGATTCCTCATCGAATCGGACTTGCTAGCTCTCTATGCTTTGTCGAGTGGGGGAATCGATATCGAAAGTTACCCGGTTTACTGGGAAGAGCGACTCAAAGATGGTAGAGGTCTTTTGAGCCGCGCTAATCAAGAGAGAATCGATGCCATGAGGCAGGTGATTAGCGAGATCGCAGCAAAACGCGAAGCGGGTGAACCGATCTATCCAGCTGAGTATCTGTCAGGAGAATGGACTCTGGATGATCTGAGAAATAAAGCAGAGAGTTTAGATACTGAGCTAACTGACGTCTGAGACGAATTGCCGGTCCAATCGGATATTTCGAGCTGCGCTGTAACCGGTCATGAGCTTGATGTGTATCACATGGCGGAAGGGAAAATAATAACTATGAAATCAATTATTCATCTAACTACTGCCTTAGCTCTTGGCAATTTTGCTTGGTCGGCTCCATTGGATACTCAGATCGTTGCAGATGATGCCAAGTGGCTAGCCCATTTGGACATGCAGGCTTTGAAAGACTCGATGATCGGTGGATTTGCGCTTGCAAGGGCCAAAGAAGAGATAGCTAAAGAAAACGGCACCCCGATTTCGATTGATATCGATCTAGTAGCAGAGGAGCTGCACTCAGTCACCGCATACGGGACGAGTTTCGATAAAGAGCCGGACAAGAGCAGCGTATTAATTGTCCGTACGGGTCCTCGAGCTCGTTCTATTATAGATGCCTATATCGCAAGCATGGAAATGAAGCTGGAAGGGAAAACCGGAATCAAACGACTCGATGACAAGGCCTACGATACTTATTTGATAGGAAACGAAGTGTATGCCTCATTTTTGAGAGACGACTTGTGTGTATCCAGTAAATCCTACGATCAGATCGAAAAGGCTCAGCGCGTTATTGAAGGTGAGAGCGGGAATCTGGAAGAAAGCGATTCTGAATTGCTAATCAAAATAGGAGCGGGATTTTTCTTCCTGGCTACCGCTAACGGTCTAGACAGCATCGGAGAGGTTCCGCCGCAGGCGAAAATTTTACAGAAGGCTAAGGGAGGTCAACTAGTACTGGGAGAAAGAGGTGAGATGTTTCGGGTAAATCTGGCCCTTTCCACGCCGGACGCCGAGGTATCCAGCCAGCTTTCGAGAATTATTCAGGGAATGGTCGCATTGGCATCGTTCGCAGAAGTCGGGAATGAAAGTTTGAATACGTTGATGAACAATCTTGATGTGGAAGAGACGGATCGCTATGTATCCTTCAATATTGAATACCCGGTTGTAGGATTGTTCAATATACTTCAAGCGCTCGAGGATCAAAAGGATTCCGAAGAATCAGAGGTTCCCGTCGCAAATGAGGAAGCGTAGATAATGGGCTGCTGGCGATCGAATAGCTTAGCGATGTCGAATCCGATGGAAGCTTTGAGTGGAGATGCGGCCGACCACTTGGATTCGCCTAGTGAGACTGTATCTTTCGAGTCGCTAGTCCGGGAAAATCACGCCAAGTTATTCAGTTTCATCTATCGGTATACTAAAAACCGGCAAGATGCCGTGGACTTTACTCAAGGCACGTTCGTAAAGGCGTTCCGCAATTTTCATCGTTATGATAGCAAGCATCCGTTTGCGTCTTGGCTCTTTACTATAGGCCGCCGCATCGTGTTCAACCACTTCCGTAGAGCCAAGAAAATGGAGCCTATGGAATTCGATATGGCCGATGGCGGCGTGGGTCCGGATGCGGCAACAGAGGAATCGGATACGCGAGCGTCGATTTGGGAAGCAGCGAAAAGTCTGAAAAAAGATTATCGTGAAGCTCTCGTCCTGAAATACGTAGAGGGACTATCGATTGAGGAGATCGCTCGGGTTTTGAACAAAACGAAGTCTAACGTGAAGATAATCCTTTTCCGGGCCAGAAATCAGCTAAAGAAAATCCATAAAGTCTGGAAAATGTCATGAAAAAAGAATACTAGAATTTCTCGTAGAGCGGCATGAGGTCTCTGATAAGCCCATGCCGAGCTGGCTAAAGCGTAGACTAAGTTCCGATCCGGAATTAAAAGAAAGACTCGAAAGAGAGAAGGAGATTACACGAAAGCTATCCAACCGGGATTCCGATAACGTAGAGCCGAGCCCGTACTTGGTGGAAAGAATTATAGCCAATTTGGATGGCGCGGAACGAACGAGCGAAACGGTTTTTTCCTGGAAGCAAATACCTGCAGCTTTGGCGGCTTGTTTGGCTGTTTTCGTCGCATTTCAATGGAATGGGCAGAACGAGGAATCCGACAGTCATATTGCTCGCGAAACGGTGCATGATCGTGACGCGACCACTTGGGCTGTAGACGATGTTCCGATGTTTCAAGCCGAAGGGCTTCTCGCTAATGCTGATTGGAAAAATCCGCTGGACCAGGAGATCGAACACGTGCTGAACGATGCTAAAGGAGCTGTTGGATTTTTAGCGGAAAGCTTTCTTCCTTCGACGATTCTCGGGACGGAGCAGGAAGGTTAAAGCTCAAAGGTTTTGATGACCTCCGCCAAATCGGAGGTATTTGTGCCGCCTCCCATGGCGAAGTCGGGTTTTCCGCCGCCTTTCCCATCGAGCTTGGCTGTGAGTGAGCGGATGATGTCGCCCGCTTTATGTCCTTCCGATATGGCTTGTGGGGAAGCGAAAGCGACCACGCTAGACTTGCCATTGATTTCCGCCCCAAGGATCGCTACTCCTTCGCCGATTTTGCCCAGAAGGTTCGCTCCCAGTTGTCTCAAAGAGTTTGGGTTGTCGGCGGAGACGACCGCTTTCACTACTTTAAGCTCGCCCATGTTGATTGCCGCGGAAGCAAGTTCGTCAGCTATGTTCCCCACTGCTTTTTGTTCGAAGACTTTAATGCGTTTTTCCAGCTCAGAATTCCTGGCGAGCAATGCTTCGACCTTGGCCACAATCTCCTTTTCGGGAGATGAAAGGTCTTCCGATAGTCTAGTTAGAGTTGATTCCATGTCGTGAACCATCCGATACGCTTTGGGACCTACAATTGCTTCCAATCGACGTGTACCTGCTGCGATCGCCGACTCGGAAATAATTTTCAGTAGGCCGATTTCCCCAGTAGCCTGTACGTGAGTGCCTCCGCAGAGTTCTTTGGAGAATCCGCCTATGTCTACAATGCGCACCCGATCGCCATACTTGTCTCCGAAAAAGGCGATGACGTCCTCAGGCTTTTTGTCGAAGTCCGACTCGTACCATCGACAACGAGTATTCTCTAGTTGCCGCTCATTGCAGAGCGATTCGATGATATCCAGATCCTCTGGTTTGATGGCTTCAAAGTGGGAAAAGTCGAAACGCAATCGCTCGTCGTCCACATAAGAGCCAGCTTGTTGAACGTGAGACCCTAAAACTTCCCGCAAGGCCCAATGGAGGATGTGGGTAGCTGAATGGTGCCGCTCGATATTCTTTCGCCGCTCAGAGTCAACAAGAAGGTTGGCGGTCGAACCTTCAAGACCGGACGCATCGCCCGTGACCTTGTGGAGGAACCGCCCGCTAGCATCTTTGACCGTATCGACCACTTCGAAGTCCCGCTCGTCGAACTCTATATGGCCGCGGTCTCCGACTTGACCTCCCATCTCCGCGTAGAATGGTGTATGATTGAAAACGAGATAGGAGGCTCCGTCATCGACGGGAACAATATCGATTAACTCCGCTTCGTCGGCGAGCGTGTCGTATCCAATAAATCGAGTTTCGTTTCCGGACTCTCCTTCGGCTACGAGGATGTCCGATTTCTTTTGAGAAGCGCGAGCTCGTTCGCGCTGGGCTTCCATCGCGGATTTAAATCCAGAAATGTCGACGCTCATTCCTCGCTGCTTGGCCAGGAGCTCTGTTAGATCTAAAGGAAATCCATAAGTGTCATAGAGTTCAAAAGCCTCTTCGCCAGGAATAACGAGAGCCTCCTTCGATTGCTTATCGGAACTCAGCCGATCGACTTCTTGTTCGAATTTGCGAAGCCCTCTGTCGAGCGTCCGTCCGAATGACTCCTCTTCAGAAAGGATGACTTTGTGGATTATCTCCTGCTGTTTTTCCAATTCCGGAAAAACATGTCCTAGTTTTTCGATAACGATGGGGGCGAGATTCGAGAAAAACCCGGTTTCCAGCCCGAGTCGCCGTCCGTACATAACGGCTCTTCTAAGTATCCGTCGCAGTACATAGTTGCGTCCCTCGTTGCCGGGAAGAATCCCATCGGCGATGGAACAGGAGAGGCAGCGAATATGGTCGGCAAGCACGCGGAAGGTGACATCCTTCATTTCTAGTTCGCTGATATTCTCTAGATCTTCGGGAAGGGTTCGTTGGTAGGCGTGTCCGGATAAAATTTCCAGTCTATCGAAAATAGATGTGAACAGATCGGAGTTGTAGTTGCTGGGTGGTGACGAAAAATCAGTGAAATTCTTCGAGGTGGCCATGATTCCTGCCACGCGTTCGAATCCCATGCCAGTGTCCACATGCTTGGACTTGAGTGGAACGAACTCGCCTCCCGGCGTAGCGTTGAACTGGATGAAAACCAGATTCCAGATTTCAATACAGTAGGGCGAATCGGCGTTGACCAGCGATCCCTTGGTATCGCCTTCTGGCGTTAGGTCGATGTGAAGCTCGGAGCAAGGACCGCAGGGACCCGTATCGCCCATCATCCAAAAATTGTCTTTCTTATTTCCGTAGACGATATGGACATCAGGATCGAGTCCGGCCTTTTCGAATACGGCTTTCCAAATATCGTAGGCATCCTGATCGAAATCGGCGGGATCCCCGGATTCCGGCTTGTATACGGTTGCGTAGAGACGGTCTTTGGGGAATTTCCAAACGTCGGTGATCAATTCCCAGGCCCACTCGATAGCTTCGCTCTTGAAGTAGTCGCCGAAGGACCAATTTCCCAGCATTTCAAAGAAAGTGTGGTGGTAAGTGTCCAGGCCAACATCTTCGAGGTCGTTGTGTTTTCCTCCGGCTCGAATGCACTTTTGCGTATCAGCTTCCCTTGGATACGGAGCTTCGCGCTCGCCAAGAAAGTAGGGCACAAACTGATTCATTCCCGCGTTGGTGAACAGCAGATTGGGAGCATCTGGCATCAGCGAAGCCGAGGGCACAATCGAGTGTTCCTTCGATTCAAAAAAATCCAGAAATGATTGGCGTATTTGGTCGGAAGTCATTGTTGAGTTATTGTCCCGCAGATTGAACAGATGAACGCGGATATGCTATCAAGGCGTTTGGGTATTCCGAGAGTCTATTTAGAAAATCCCAAGTCATCACTTTGTTCTATTTCCTTTGCAGTACAATGCGTTTGTATCCGAGTTTTGGATGGGATCCGATATTTAGAAGAAGCCCTACTTGAAGACCAGCAGCTTTTAGGTAGTTTATGATCTTGGACTCTTCGCGGGACGTGAGCTTCTCGAGTGCTTTAAGTTCGACGACGACTTTTTGAGAGGCGAATGGGATTGATTGGAGTGCAAGTTCTCGTTCGTAAGCCTCTTGATAAATCAGTTCTAGATAAGCGCAGCCCAGTTCGTTGTACACTTCGAAACCAGCTCCGATGAGTTTGTAAGTCTCATCTTTGTGGATAAATTCTTCATCTGGGTCCATCTGCGCAATCTGCGGGTGTCCAAATTAAAGTCTATCCATGATGGCTTGGGCCATTTCGCTGGTGGTCATGGAGGGTTTGCCGAAGGCGATGTCACCGGTGCGGCAATCGTCTTTTACGGCTTTACGGACCGCGTTTTCGATTTTTTCCGCAAGCTCGTTGAGGCCGAAACTATAGCGAAGCATCAAGGCCCCACTGAGAATCTGGGCGCAGGGATTGGCGATCCCCTGGCCAGCGATGTCCGGAGCGGTGCCGCCGGACGGCTCGTAGAGGCCGAAAGGATGCCCGTGCTGATTGTTTTGCGTCCCGAGACTGGCGGAGGAAAGCATTCCTAGGCTGCCGCAAACGATGCCCATTTCATCCGAAAGGATATCGCCAAACATGTTTTCGGTGACGACGACGTCGAACTGATTGGGATCGCGGGCCATTTGCATGGCGGCATTGTCGACGTACATGTGGCTGAGTTCGATGTCGGGGGCTTTAGCTGCTAGGTACTCGGTGGCCGTTTTCCGCCACAAAACAGAGGTCGTAAGTACATTGGCCTTGTCGACGGAACAGATCTTTCCGGAACGCGATTTAGCCGAGGCAATAGCGACGTCCAAGATGCGTTCGATTTCGCTTTTCTTATAGACCATGGTGTCGCTGGCTTCGATATCCCCATCTTCCAGCTCGCGAGTGTTCTTCGGCCCAAAGTAGATGCCGCCCGTAAGTTCCCTAACGCAAACGATATCAATACCGTCAGGGATGCGTTCGGTTTTGAGCGGCGACGCATCAGTGAGTTCTTTGAATAGCAAACCTGGCCTCAGATTGGCGAATAGGGAAAAGTGCTTGCGTATAGGAAGGAGAGCCGCCCGCTCGGGTTGCTCAGCAGGAGGAAGCGATTCCCATTTAGGTCCGCCTACGGAACCGAATAGGATGGCGTCACCTGCCTCGCAGACCTCTACGGTAGAATCCGGAAGCGCGGATCCCTGATTGTCGATGGCTATACCCCCAACGTCGGCCTGCTGATAGTCGAGATCGATACCGGCTGCGGAGGTAGTTGTTTTGAGCACGTCCAGCGCGGCCGCCATCACTTCAGGGCCGATTCCGTCGCCGGGGAGAACTGCGAATTTGAGCGTTAGCATGAGACTGGGGAATTGAGGGGCATTTTCACTCGATTTAAAGCAAATTCTCGATTGTCGATTTGCGATTGCCTCGACTCGATGCATTTAAAGGGTAGTTCTATGTCGATCGATATCAGAGTTTATCCTACGGGCTATATTCAGACAAACGCTTTCCTGCTTTCGAATCTCGATCGTAAGGAAGCCGTTTTGATTGACGCTCCCCACTTCGTATGGGACGAGGCGAGCCCGGCTCTAGAAGAATCGGGATGCGAGCTAACGGGGCTACTTTTGACACACGGGCATTATGACCACATCGGAGATGCTGCCCGTATCCAAAAAATGGGGGTACCTGTTTATGGGCATCTGGATGATCGGGAGTACTATGAGAATCCGGAAATCATGCGACCCTATGCTTACCCTCCAGATATCGATTTGCAGCCGATTCAAGTACAACACTGGGTGGGTCAAGGCGATGAGTTCGAAATCATTGGGGAAAGGGTAGAGGTTCGGCACGTTCCCGGTCATTGTCCTGGAAACATACTATTTTATTTCCAGAGTATAAAAGCGGCGTTTGTGGGTGACGCGTTATTCGCTGGGAGCATTGGCCGGACGGATCTCCCTCGAGGGGATTTTCCTACCTTGGAAAAGTCGATTCGCGACCAGATCTACACGCTAGACGACGAAGCCGTGGTCTATCCTGGGCATGGTCCGCAAACAACAGTTGGACAAGAGATAGCTACGAATCCGTTTGTGAATGGTGGATGACAGCGAACTGCTTTGAGCATTGTGTGCCCGTAAAGAACTGTTCTAATTGCCGAAAACTCTCCCTTCCATCCCATGACTCGATCAGAAAAGGACCAATTTATGAGCGCTGCCTTGGAAGAGGCAAAAAAAGGCTGGGGGGATACCCACCCGCAGGCTATGATCGGAGCAGTTCTGGTCGAGAAAGGAGAGATCGTTGCCCGAGCCTATATAGATCGGCCCGGAGCGTCTGGCCCGGAATCGCAGGTCATCGAGGCTTTAGGGCGCAAGCCCGTCACTGACGCCAGTTTGTTTCTTACTTTGGAGCCAGGTCCGTCTTCTAACCGTTTGGAGAAGGGAGTGAGGGTTATCGTAGAATCTGGGATCAAGCATGTGTTTATTGGCGCCAGCGATCCGGTAGCAGATCACGAGAACAAAGGCGCGGATGCCCTGAAGGAAGCTGGGATCCAAGTGGAACGACGCATCCTCATAGAAGATTGCCAAGATCTCAATTTGATATTCAACCACGCTGCCCGACACCAAACTCCGTTGCTCTCCGCCAAGTCGGCCACGACCTTAGATGGCAAAATCGCATGTCGCACCGGTGAATCGAAGTGGATAACTGGTGAAATCGCTCGGCAAGATGTCATGCGTTGGCGTCGCTTATTTCCCGCCATAGGAGTGGGCGCTGGAACACTCATCGAGGATGATCCCCGATTGACGAGCCGCATCGAAGGGAAGGACGAATGGTGCGGCGTGCGTTTCGTTATGGACGGTCTGTTGATGACCGCCATGGAGCGATTTCTGCCTTCGATCTACACGGATGAGTTTCGGGACAACACGATTGTGGTGACCACTGATGCCGCGGGAACGGGTTACATCCGACGGCTAGAGTCGGAGGGAGTTAATGTATGGGTGCTGCCAGCGGAAAACATGAAAGTGCCCATCGTTGAATTCCGAAAAAAGTGCTATGATGTCGGCATAAATGGGATATATTTCGAAGGAGGCAGCAAACTGACCAGCGAGTTGTTGCACACTCGAGAGCTCGACTATCACTTTAATTATCGGGCTCCGATTCTGCTAGGGGATGACAAGGCGAAACCGGTCTACCGAGGATTGCGGATCGAAAGACTTTCCCAAGCTCTGAGGCTGGATAGTCCTCGGCATGAGTCATTCGGCGACGATCAACTGATGCGCGGCTTTTTATCGTACCCAACTCGTTTAGACGTTGATGAAACTGTATTTAGCAACGAGTAATCTGCACAAGATTGACGAGCTGAAGAAGATGCTTTCGGAAGCCGGGCTTCAAATGGAAGTACACACGGCTGAAGCCATAGGAGGCATGCCCGAGGTCATTGAGGACCAGGACACTTTTTCGGGAAATGCCTTAAAAAAGGCTCGGGCGCTGGCAGCTCTTCTAGCAAGCGATAGCGTTGCCCTTGCCGACGATAGTGGAATTTGCATCGACGCCTTCGATGGGGCTCCTGGAGTCAGGTCGGCTCGTTATGCAGGTGAACAGGCGAGCGACGAAGCCAATCTCGATAAACTAATACGGGAAATGGAATCAGTCCCCGACGGACTACGTGGAGGGGCTTTCGTATGCCATTTGGCGGCGGTAATGCCGGGCGGTGATGAATTTGTGTTCGAAGGGGAGGTTCGGGGCTCGATTCTAAGAGAGAGGAAAGGAGCCAATGGATTTGGCTACGACCCAGTTTTTCTACCGACTGGGAGGAAGCGCACGACGGCTGAGATGAGTCAGAATGAAAAATCGGCCATTAGCCATCGAGGCATCGCGACGCGAAAGTTCATCGCTTGGTTGAAAGAAGGCCGTTCTTGAAAGAATTTTGCCAAGAACCTGATTTTGGGGAGGATTTGCGAGCCTTGAGTAAGGAAATTCCCCCATTTGCCGTTACTTTAGGCTAGAAAAGCGTCCGCAATCCCATTCGGACCTGACCAGAATTTTAAAAAGATTATGAGCAACGAACTGAAACTCGCCATTTTCGACTTGGGCCAAGTCTGCTTCAGAACCCATCAGGAACGCTGTTATCTTGAGTGGGAGGACATGGCTGGAATTCGCCCGGGATCTGTGTCACGGGATTTTCCTCTAGACGATCAATATGAAGACTACGAGCGAGGTACGATGTCTGGGCGCTCATACGCCGAATACTTCTGCATGCTCAACGAGCTTTCGCTGGATTTCGCGGAATGGAGAGAGGGCTGGATTGCCATGTTTGGGGAAATCATCAAGCCGACTTTAGACACGATAAAGCAGATGCGAATTTCCGGCCTGACGGTGGTCGCTCTCTCGAATACGAACGCCACTCACGTAGAGCATTGGAAAGAGCTTTATCCGGAGCTCGTCGACTCCTTTGATCACATGTATCTCTCCAATGAGATCGGGATGCGAAAACCTGAGCCGCGAGTTTACGAGCATGTTCTCGCGCAGCACGAAGCGGAACCTTCTCAAGCGATCTATTTCGACGATAAGCCTGAAAATATCAATGCGGGTAAGCGGGCTGGCATTGAATCGATTCTGTTTGATGATGACGCGGTAGCTGCTCTTTGGTGGAAGCGGCGTCCTGTTGCCAATGCGGCGAGCTAGATAGCTTACCAAGCTGTATTCGTAAAGAGAACGATGCTCGGCGTTCGTGGGCGCGGGCCAGCAGATCACCTATGTACTGTAAGGTGTATGCTAAGTAATGATGTCGTGTATCACGTTTCCGTGGACATCGGTTAAACGGTAGTCGCGGCCTTCATGTCGGAATGTCAGTTTTTCGTGATCCATTCCCAGGAGATGTAGAATTGTGGCGTGAAGATCGTGCATATGCACTTTATTTTCGATGGCGTATTGCCCCCACTCGTCGGTGGCGCCGTAGATCAGACCCGGTTTAACGCCGCCGCCGGCTAGCCAAACGCTAAATCCGGTAGGGTTGTGGTCGCGACCCGTACCATTTTTTTGGGCATACGGCGTGCGACCAAATTCTCCACCCCACCAGACTAGTGTATCTTCTAGCAGGCCCCTTCTCTTAAGATCGGTTAGCAAACCGGCCACGGGTTTATCTACTGCCAGGGCATGCTCTTTATGCTTGGGCATGTCGTTGTGCTGATCCCAGGCTGGATTATTGGAATTATCACTGTAGTTGACTTGGATGAAACGAACACCCGATTCAGCCATACGCCGCGCCATCAAGCATTGCCGACCGTAGTTATCGGTATGTTTTTCACCAATACCGTAGAGCTTTTTGGTGGCTTCCGGCTCTTTGGAAATATCCATAACTTCGGGAGCATTCGACTGCATGCGCCAAGCCAATTCGTAGGAGCTGATAACCGCCTCCAATTCGGAGTTTCCTGGCTGGCTTTGGCATTGTTCGTGATTCAATTCCTGCAGGAGGTCGAATTGGCGTTTTTGGCGTTCTGGAGAAAGGGAAGCGTTTCGAAGGTTGTCGATGCCAATATTCGTGGCCTCCATGCCTGCCCGTCCGACTGCAGTTCCTTGGTAAGCTGCAGGTAGGAAAGCATTCCCGTAGTTCCGGGGGCCTCCATTGCTAAAGGATGGACTCAAGGAAACGAAACCCGGCATATCTTGACTTTCCGTTCCCAGACCATAGCTGACCCAAGATCCCATAGACGGGCGTATCAAGTTTGTGGAGCCAGTATGTAAAAAGAGAGTCGCCGGGCCGTGGGCTACACCTTCAGTGTGCATAGAGCGAATGACGCAGTATTCGTCAGTATGCTTAGCCATGTGGGGGAAAAGATCGGATACCCAAGCTCCGTTCTGCCCATGCTGTTTGAAATCCCAAAGCGGCTGCATTACCCGCTGATTAGAACCCATACCAGTTTTAGCGAGAATGCGCTGGTCGGTGAAATCCAGCATGTCGCCATCCTTTTTGTATAGAAGCGGCTTGTAGTCGTAGCTATCAACTTGGCTTACGCCGCCAGCCATGAAGAGGAAAATCACTCTCTTGGCTCGGGGGAACAGATGGGGCGTCTTTGGAGAAAGCGGGTTCGCGATAGAGCTCGCCATTGCTTGCTGGGAGGAAATCCCAGCTGCCGCCATATATCCAAAGCCGCAAGCCATC
>MDTA01040227.1_pt1 | contig 17485 bp, 25 predicted proteins | sample 811151 | NCBI WGS metagenome assembly MDTA01 (sample SAMN05326648, study PRJNA326480) | marine metagenome | isolation source: seawater | place: Indian Ocean: South | collected 2010
ATTTATTTCTTCTTTGTCTGTATGCTCTTCTGCTATGTAATCTAGTCTATCTTGTAAGTTTCTAAAATTAAACGATGACCAGCCAAATGGATCTTGCTTTTGTTTTTCTAAATCCTTATTCACTTTTTGGCTCCCTTCCTTCGTCGAGAATGCGTTCAAATGCTTCTTGTTCTATTTGCTCATAATCGTCTTTTGGATGCAATCCCATCTCAGAACTGATATCATTTTGTAGTTCTACTACATAGTCTTCAACTTGTGGGCCATATCTTCCATATACTGCATCATATAGTGGTTCTGTGCCATATCCATCAGCATCTGCTTTCTTTACCATAGCGATAAAGTCCTGCACACTTAAATTAACTTCTGGTGTTGAATAAAAAGTATATTTGCCTGGATTTGGTTTATATTCATATGCTTCTTCAATATCGGTACTACTTTCATCCATGCCATTTTTTATGCCTCGAACTTGTATGAAAACTTCTAAGTCATCAATATCTTTTGTGCCTGGATAATTATAATTTTTTAACAACCCATCTAACATTGCATTGTAATGTCCTTCAGTTTCATTGTCCATATCTTCTACAGTAAAAGTAACCTGAAAGTCATCTTCAGTAATTTTATCTAATCTTTCTTGTAATGCTTTAATATCTAAAGGTTTCATTAGTCTCTCTTTTCTCTTCCTAATGGTTCATCTCCGCCCATTGCGGCATCACTTGCTCCAAAATCATCACCTTCTTCATCTTGGTCAACAGTTGGTTCCATAGCCGGCAAATCTTCTATATCTGTGCCCATAGTATCAGCAACTGGTTCTTCACCAACAAGTATTCTTGTTGCATTGTCAATACTTGTTCTATCTGTTTTGATGTTATCCATTGTAGTAGTAAGTGTTGAATTCATTTGATTCATAAATTTTTCTGCAACATCACTACCCATTTCATCTCTAATTTTATCTACTAGTGGCTGTAGTTCTTCATTAGCCATCTCACCAATTGTTTTAAGCATTGCATCATAATTATCTACCATACTTTTTGCCGCTAAAACAAGTTCTGACTTTTCCATTTCGCCTTCGTTTATTTGTTTTGACTCTACAACGTCTTCATTTCTGTCTACATCAATCATTAAATCATATGTATAATTTGTATTTTGAGGTAAGTTTGAATTTACATACTCTGAAATAATATCACTCATTACATTTAAGTCAGATTCGTTAAATTTATCAAAATCTACATAATGTAAATCTGTTTCTGTATTTTCTGTTTTAACTCCTTCTGATATACCTTCAATTTCTTGTACATCAGACATAATTTGATCTAAACCCATTGCAACTGCGTCTAAGGATTCTTGACTTAAATTCATGTCTTCAGCCATTCTTTCAAAGTCACTAATCATTTTACTAAGATTGGCTCTGCCTTTGCTACTTAAAACTTCTTTTACTGAATCTTCTTTTTTTGGAAGTTTCATATCAAATACATAATAGTTTGGCATTCCTAGTTCTTTACGTATTTTTGCAAAAACTTTCTTTTGATCGTCTACCTCTGGTATCATAATCATTATACCTTTTGTGCCAGACTTCTTATAGTTTACGCCCATGTCATCCATCATTTCGGCAACTGCACTAACATATTTGCTATTTTTACTTAATCCTAAAACACCTTCACCCATTAAGATGTTACTTTCTCCGAATCTCTTCTTAGCACGATCTTCATCATCTTTGCCTTTATCAGTGATAGGATATGTTTTGCCGTTAAAAGTAAAACTACTCTTACCATCTGCTATTGCTTTATCCCTAGCAGTATTAAATGCATTTGCTTCTTCTACATCTTCTTCATCTATAGGCTGTTCATTTATCCAACTATCAATAGTTTCTAATGCAAGTTTCATTTGTGTATACTTTTTATTATCATATACTTTACTTCCATCTGTATTTTCATACAATTTCATTTGAGTTGATAATTTGTTTTGCAATTTATTTGCTTTACCTATTGTCATATCTTTGAGATTGAGAGCGAAGCCAAACGTTCTACGTGCTTGTTCGTTTAAATTTTTACTATCTAATTTCGTGTTTAGTTCATCAAGAATCATGGGTACATTCCTTTATATCATATAGTGTATTTATTAAACTTGGATTGTTTTTAAGATACTAGTGAGTTGACTGTCCGCTAGATTTACTAAAGGCATATCATGACTTATTCTAGCACTGAACACTTCTTTCTTGAAACTATCTTGAGTGTTTGTCATATGATAGAAATAATTGTCTACATCCGACTTATGTTGCAGTAATTTTTGATCAGCAGTTTCAACCTGTCGTGCTAAACTTTTATTATTATTAACAAGACAGATTGCATATCCAACTGCACTTTTTCTTCTAAAGAAACTTTTGTTTCTTACTTTCCATCCATCATGACTATTAGTAATAAGATATTGATTTACTTTTACGGATCCATTTTTAAATTTTTTAATTTTTGTTGGATTAACTGAAAGAACGTTATCAATTCGTTCGTGCAGAATACTCTGCATTTTTTGATACTCTATAGGTAATGGATTCATTTTGTTTACGCCTTATTATTATTTCTTTGTTAACTAAATTATTAACTACTGCTAACTCTCGCTCACTTAAATCTTTTTTGTTAACTGCCTTATTTTCAGCAAACATTTTTAACATATCAAATTCTTCACCGTTAACATAGGTGATTAATCCATTTTTAAATTCTACAAATCTCATTACGTTAAACTTGTAACTTGTATATCTATTAAACTACCTTTAGCACCACGTATTAAATTGGCTCTTTCAGCAGGTGATAATTCATCTGTAACCAGAATCATTCCTTCCGGTCCTGTAGTATCAATTTTTTTATCTGCTAGATTCATTTTTGTAACTATAGCCGGATCCTCAGGATCTTGTAGAGTAACACTAAATCCTTGAACATCCTTTAGTATCATTTGTTTCTCATTTACAATAATACGTTTGCCTTTTATTTCAACTGATTCTCTTACTATTTCTAATATTTTCATCTACTTGTCCTGTTTAATGCCGCTACTCTTTTACTAGCAGGGTTTACTCTTTTTGTCTTTTTTGCCTTACGTGCCATTCTCGCACCTAAACGCATTTTCGTCATTTTTAATCTTATGCGTTTTTTAATATCAGGGGCCGCAAAACATTGAGCAGGACTGCTTACAACTCTGCTTTTTCTTTTACCTGAAGTGCATCTAAATTTACGAACAACTTTGTTGCCTCGTTTTGCATATGCCATGGCTTCTGTAAGTTCTTGTAATAACATACAGTATTTATCGTTTAGGACTGAGTTAGTAAAATATAGAGAAGTGCGCCGCAACCTGCTGTTAGCATACTTATAATACCAACCATCCAAGTTTGGACTTGTTTATTTCTATCTGATTTAAAATTTTGAATTATATCACGCATTTCGATTAACATAGATTCAAATTTATCCATACGTTTAGCCATGCCGGTTAGTTCTCGTTTCAAACTATTATACCTTTCACTGCACAAGTCTACGTGTGCTTCTAATGACTCTTTTTCAATTTCGGACATTTCTTCACCTACCTTGGGGCGATGTCTAGAATGTTCTTTATTATTATGAGCCTGTTTAAGTTTTATTTGTGCCTTTGTTAATTCTTCACATCAATATTATTTATTATTTTTCTAATGACATAAAATGTATGTTTATTAGTTCTGGATCTTTAGTCTGAAAAACACTAGGCTCTAGTATTATTTCTTCTGTAAGATTATTAATGACAGGAATCATATCAAATACTTCTACTAATCTATTACAGTCTTTGCCAAAAACTTCAGGATGTTCACTTGCAATTGCAAACACCCAAGTATTTAGGTTTGGCCTAAAAAATTCTTTCATAAATTTTACACTTGTACCTAATTTTATAGCACGATTTATATAATTGTTTAAGTTAATACCTTCTCTGTTGTCATCTGTAACTAACACAGGATTAAAAACAACAATAGGCTGTGTAATCAAACCAAAACACTGTAAAACTGTTTCCCAATTACGTTGTTGATTGCGTTCTAAACTGTTACCTCTGGTCACATCAGTGTTAGTAACATCAATAAAACAAGTTCCAATTACTATGCTAGGGTAATTATAATTTTCCATGTAGCGGATCCTTATCGCGAATATACAATGCATATTCAATTAATTCTTTTTGGCCCTTAAACACCAAACAATCTACAGAATCATATCCCATAAAACTTAAACATTTCAGTCTATTAGTGCCTTGATATACACCCCATATCATATTATCTTCATTTACTGTAGGAGGATTTATTTTGTCCCAAACTCTAGTGCCACCTTTCCTACTACGAAAATTATTATTCCAAAAGTCTAACGTAAGTTTAAAGTATAACAAAGGATACCATAGTCCATCATCCATTATACGTGGTAAATCACGCCAATACCATCTATTATCAAAATGATAGTTCATTGGACTTAATTTGTTTAATTCAACAGAATGTATTCCTGTGACATCCTGCCATAAACTTTTACAATGTTTTTTCATTATATATGTATTTAACTCATAAAAAAAGGCAGTCTAAATAACTGCCTTTTTATTAAATTTATTTTAGTTTATGTACTTAAATCAAACACATGTCTTTTAACTGTGACTGCACTTAGATCGCAACCATCTACTGTTCCTAGTGCTCTAATGTCGTCCTGAAGGGCCGCAATTAAAGTAGTATCAGTTGGGGAACCATCTAAAGCATCATAGTTAGAGGCATTATCAGCCTCTTCGCCTATTTCTAGTACAACCATAAGACCTTGTCCAGCATTTCCACCTGCGTCTGCAACTAAACCTGAAATATATACTATTTCACCTCGGAAAGCAATTGTTTGAAGCATTTGTGTTCCTGCTCCACCATTAACTGCTCCTCCATCTGCACCAGCAAGATTAAATTGATTTTCTAAAGTATCGGCATTCTGTGCCAAATCAATTTCTAAAAATGCTAATGTCTTACCTTGTTTAGTGAAAGGTAGTCCACCGGATGTGTCCACAGCACCACCGAAATAATTCTGTGCCGCTAATCTTGGAACGTCTGCCGCTAATAATTGGACCATAACTTATCCTTTCTCTAATTAAGCAATAGCGTCTTGCTTGGATTCTGATGGTCCACCACGTATTGCAGTTGCTGAACTTAGGTTGATGGAATCAACTGTACCAAGTGCCTGTAATGCCGCTTGTATAACAGTCATTGTAGCAAAGTTTGCCACTGCTGTGTCTGTTGTACAACCTTCAATACCAATTATTTGCTTTGTGTTACTGTCAAATAATGGGCCTTGATATATTACTGTTCCAAATGTGCCAAGCATTTTTACTACTGCGGCTAATGTGGACTCTGGACCTGTCTTGGCATTAACTGCCGCAAGATAGTCTATTTCTACATATGTTATATTTTCTGTTGATCCAGCCATTGAAACCGGGAAAGTTGGTGTTGCAACTGGATGTACTCTTGTTAAATCAGCCATTTAAAATTCTCCTTAAAAATTATACTAATTCAAAGCCAGGGTCTGTTACGTCTGAACTTGAACAATCCAAGTTGTTAGCACCAGCGGCTGTTAGGGTTCTGATTGATGTTTGTAATGTTGATGCACTATACATTCCTTTCGGATATAATGCAACACTAATTTGTCCTGAAGTATCTCCTTCAACTTGATACATTTCGATATTTGCTCCTGAAATATCAGTCGTACCATTTTGAATTTGTTTTAGAATCGCTTCTACACCCTCAGTTGGGTCTAGTTCATTTCTGAGATCTTCGACGTTACCAGATACATCTTTAACAATAATTTTAAAGAAGTCTAGTTGTGGTCCATTTAGGATCACTGTTTCGTCGGCACTAATAGCGCCTGTTGTGGCTTGGCCTTTGTCGTTGGCTACAACACCAAATGCCGAACCATGGGTTCTTGTGAACTCTGCCATTTTGTATCTCCAATGTACGAACAAATACGTACTTGCATATATTTAGCAGATTAAGTGAATTTTATTTAAGTAACTTGCTTACACCAAAGCCAACTGCGAATGCACCAGCCGCCTGTGCCCATAAAGGAAGACCTTTTTTATCTGGTTCAGGAACTAATCCTTTTTTATTGACAATTTTTCCGTACTGCTTTGTAATGTCACTACGAAATTTGCCATCTTGTTTTTGACTAAGAATCATTCTTGAACTTAATGCTTTACGTTCTCCTGGACTTGCTCTTCCATAGTCTGCAGATATACGTCTAGCATTTTTTAAAAAACTATTTTTGATACCTAAATCCTTTTGTAGTTTCAAAAGAAAATTTCTATCTCTATTATTATTGTTTCTACCTGCGGCTATATCTTTTAGATATCTTTTTAATTCTAATTCATTAATACTAACAGCACCGCCACTGGTAACACCTTTGTATTTGGATGGATTGTTTACTATGCTAATTAGATTATGCAGGTCACTTGCACCAGGCTTTATCCCACGAAAATTATTAAAACGTAGTGTATCTTCTGCATACTTTTTTGCAAATCCTGGATTTTCAAAACGCATCTGTTGTAGCATCAATAACTGTTCGTAAGCAGTCTCGCCTATATCATAAGCATCTCTGCCCAACGTATCTCTGTCAGTTCTCATGTATCTTGCTTCAGTAAGTTCTTTATTAATAAAATCAAACTTCATAATCTTTACTCCGCTTACTAAAGTCTTGTTGTTTTGCCATTCTTTGTTTTATAACACCTTTTGGTGGGCCTCTATCTCTGCCTAAGAAGATATAATCTCCATCTGCTCCTTTAGGTTTTTCATATTTGTAACCTTTTACGTTTGGCGGCATTGGTGGTGGCATTTGTGGTGGTGGAGCAGTTCTAGTAATCACTTGTTGTTGTGCTATTGGTAATGCTGGGTTTAGTGTTTGTGTAGTAGCACCAGGGACTGATGTAGCACCAGGGACTGATGTAGCACCTATCTCACCTTTACTACCTACTTCACCTTTAGTGCCTGCTCCTCCAACTACACCTATATCACCTTTAGAGCCTACTCCTGTTGTACCTTTTATACCTATCTCAGGTCCAGTAATAGTACCTGGCGCTACTGGCACAGGCTTGGTTTTGTCTTTCTCCTTACCACTTACTCCATCTACTGTACCTGCTATACTTTTGCTAATTTGTCCTTGTTGTTTACGTTTCATATCATCAAGTTCTTTTTGTGTAATAACTTTATCAGTACCAAATTTATCTTTAACAACATCTCCTACCTTAGGTAGTTTTTCTATTTTCACTGAGCCTATAGATGGTTTTTTAACCTCAGGATCTTTTTGCACTGTTCCGGCAGAACTTTTTGGAGGCTTGTATTGGTCAAAACTATCTACTTTACCCATATGTTTGTCTATTTGCTTGTTTTTTGCTTCTAATTGGTCAGCATAAATAGGATTTTGTGGGTTTGCCAATTGCTTTTTCTTTATAGATTCTTTTTCTTTTGCTAGTTTATCATACTGTAGCACCCAGTTTTTACCCTGTTCACTTTGATCATTTCTAACATTATCTACAATCTTTTTTTGATTTTTTTCTTTATTATTATCAATACCTTTTACAAAGTCTGGTGGTTGTGTAGCAATGATTTTATCTGCTTTTTTAGTGTCGACAGATTTGTCCAAATCATTAAGTGTTTTTCCAAAAGGATTACCTGGAATTGTTAAAACCTTCTTAATTATTTCTAGGTTTTTATCCTTGTTCTTCTTTGCATTTTCTACTGCATTATTAAATACTTGTTTTGTTTGATCCTTTTGTTTCTGTGACATGTTTTGCCAAGACATAGCACCCATACCTGTCAATCCTAAAAGACCCATAAGCCACAAAAATCCTGGGATTACAACTTCATCTAATCTTTTACGTTCTTGAAACTCTTTTAGTCTCACCCTTTACTCCAGTTCTTTACTGCGTTAAAGTTGTTTTTACTAAATTCTAATCTATCTACTAATTTAACTGCACCTCCTTCTTTGCCTATAGCAACGAAGCCTTCAGGGTTAGTAACTTTGTATCCTGTGTCAGTTCTTAGTAGTGTTTTAATACTGTCAACTTTGTTTAACTTATTTATCAGTAGGTTCTTTAGCACAATTATTGCATTGTAGACGGTTAATGCACTTGCTATACCATCTAAGTTTGTGTTTATTTCATTTGTAAAATTTTCTATATCATCTAGTCTACGTTTTACTGCTGGACTTTCTGGATCTTGATTTTTAAGTTTGCTTATTTCTTTCTTTCTATATTCTGTATACCAACGCACTAAATCATTTGAAAATAAATTAACATCTCCAACCTGAGGTTTATCTTGTTTTATTCTTGAATTAACATACTGTTGGAGAAGTTTAGCATACTGTTGAACTGTAGTAAAATCTGCTTGTTGTATTGATTGTTCTGCTATATCTAAAGCATTGTTCATTTTTGTTTTTTCATCATTACGTAAACTTGCTTCACCACTTAAATCTTTATATGTAGCATCATCAAACCATACACTGCTAACTTGATTTAGTTTACTTACGTCGGCGCCAAAACTTGCATTCATATCTGCCATTGTTTCACCTGTGTAGGTAGTATGGAATATAATACCCATTTGACTATTTGCTATTCTTTTGCCTAATTCACTATCAACAGGCACTGCATAAGTTATTGTGTTAGGCTGAAATACTATGCTTTTTTCTCCGTCTATTGTAGTCATTTTTAAATCACTACGGATATACATTAAATCACCCTGTAATACGTCCTGTATTCCTAATTTAGGTAGTTCACGTAATACTATAGCAATTTTATTTCTTAAGTCTCCTTCGTATCCAAACTTGTCTAAATCACTTGCAGATTTTACTAACTTAGGATTTTGTGTAAAAACACTTTTTGTTCCTACAAAAAATTGTCCATCTTCTGGATCAGTACCAACAAATATTGCTGGTGCACCATCCCATTTAACTGTAACACTGCCACCTGTATCTTTTCCTTGTGATAACAAGTTCATTACACTTTTTATATACTGTAGTCCACTCATGGCTCCTTGTTGACCTTGAAGAAATACTAAGTCTTCAATGTGTTCTAAGTGTAAATTTTTATCCTCTGTGATTATTTCTTGATTGTACACGACTCATTTACTTTCTTAATACCTCTAATGAATCGACGATTATCTTGATGTTTAATACTGTTTAGTAATCTACGCTCCAAATCACCTGCAGTTTTCTCATCGTAATGCTTATGAAATTCATTTATTAAGTTAATAGCACTTTCAATTACATTGGTTGCACGGCTTTCTATTACATGTTGACGATCTTTTTCTATAATCATACTGTTTAATTCATGTAATATGCTACGAGTTTTTTTACGCATTGTATTTGCCTATCTTTAATTTTATGTATTTATCGTATAGTTTGAGTATAACATAATACTAAATACATTGCAAGGAGAGAATGCATGGGACAATTCAACAATAAAATTATGGCTGAATTTAATCCACCTCGTAAGTGGACACTTGGTAGGGATTTATCATACACTACATCTGAACTAACTATTGATGAGATAAAAGCACTAAAGGGCGTAGGTGTAAAAATCAAAAGAGAAACTAACAAAACAGAAACTATTACAGTTCCAACAGGATTTGTTACAGACTTGGCTTCAGTACCAAGAGCAATGTGGTGGTTAATCGCACCTTTTGATGTTGCCAGAGCGGCTATCATACATGACTTATTGTACAAAACTATAAGACAGTATCGTTGGAAAAAGAAAGATAAAGAAGATAAGGCTCTTATCAAAGAGGCGAAGGTTGCATCAGACAAAGTATTTTTATTAGGTATGAAAGACGCAGATCCAAAGATACCAGGCTGGAAAAGTTACTTGTCTTGGAAAGCAGTTGACTTGTTCGGCAATGGTTCCATAGTTCCAAACAAAAACAATATCTAAATCAAAAATTTACAACTAGGTATAGTCTCTTACTAAATAAAGTGTGACAAGAAAATCACACTTAGGCACAAAAAGAATTTAGGCAAACTAGAGGCACATAATGAAGATACCAAAAGATGCGAAGGCTCAATTAGAAAGATTACTTGGCAAATTCATAAGGCAAATCCCAGACTCACCCGAGTATCATTCAAGACTTATCGAAGAACTAGAAATCATTCTTAGACTTCGCTTTATCGATTACTTCATAACAATTTGCGATATACTAGCATTAACCGATGACATTACCCATATGACTAGAGGATCAGCAGGGTCAAGTCTCGTCTGTTACCTGCTTGGTATTACAGACGTGGATCCCATAAAATGGCAAATACCGGTAGCACGTTTCCTAAATCCTTTGAGGGACGATCTACCAGATGTTGATATTGACTTTCCGCATTGGCAACAAGAAACTGTTATGAATCGAATATTCGATAATTGGCCTGGTCACAGTGCCAGAATCAGTAATTATGTTACCTATAAAGAACGTAGTGCGAGGCGTGAAGCGGCTCGTCGATTAGGTGCATCTGGTAGACTTCCTCGTAATTTTAAGTATGAAGAATTAGATATAGACAAGGAAGAAGCAATGAGAATAGAAAGAAAACTATTAGGAAAAAAGAGAGCAATATCAAAACACTGTGGCGGAGTATTAATATTCAAACACAAGTTGCCTAAAAGTTTAATGAATGCAGACAAACAAATATTATTAGATAAACATGAAGTTGAAGACTTAGAACATTTAAAAGTTGACATACTTGCAAACCGAGGACTTAGTCAACTACTAGAAATAGATCCTGAAACACCATTAGAAGCATATCCAGAAATGGACTATATGACTGAACAGTTATTGTGCAGTGGCAACGTAATAGGAGTTACACAAGCAGAATCACCTGCTATGCGACGTCTGTTCCAGGCTATACAACCAAAAAGTAAAAGTGATTGTGTTTTTGCTACAGCATTGATAAGACCAGTAGCAACTACAGGTAGACAAAAGGCGGCTTTCTTTCAAGACTGGACAGAACAAAGATTAGAAGACACTATTGTATACGAAGATGATGCTATAAAAAAGATAGCAAAACTTGTAGGATGTGATATGTATGAAGCAGACATGTATCGTCGTGCTTTTGCTAAAAAGGATGAAGAACGTGTAATGGAGTTTATGAGTCTAATGGGAGAGTCTGAAGACAAAGAAGAGATAATAAAAGAACTTTATGGATTAGGAAACTTTGGATTGTGCAGAGCACACGCAGTAAACTTAGGTAGATTAATATGGGCACTTGCTTATCAAAAAGTACATAACCCAAAAGAATTTTGGAGAGCGGCACTAAAACATTGTCAAGGCAGTTATAGACGTTGGGTGCATAAAACAGAAGCAAAAAATGTAGGATGGGACCTACGTGAACTAGGATATCCAAACGGCATTACAGAGTCACCACAAACACAATACAAACGTTATGGTTATTGGACACAACCAGAATTTATGCCTCATATGTTTATACAAGAAACATGGGGCGATAGAGTAAACTTTGCAGGACTAGTTGCCAACGGAAGAGTATTCAAAGGTCCACAAGGACACTATGTAACTTTTGTTACACTAGGAATAAACAACGGTGAATACGTAGACGTTACTATAAAACGACCATTTAGTTATAGTGACCATGATGTTGTTGTAGGTAGTGGCAAAGTAAAAGTTTCCAATGGTAGTAAATATATAGAATGCTATGATGCTAAAGGTCATAGACTTGACAAGTATCTCAATAAAAGTTAAAATATTACAATGAAAATATTCTGTACAGGAAACACAGAGAGAAAGTCTATTGCATTTGGATTGGATCAGATTACTGATATAACAAGTGCGAGTATAAGCACAGGTTGGGATTTTACTAACAAAGAAATAATAAAAAAGTTTACAGAAGTAATTTGTAATTACAATGTCTTTGTTAATAGTTGTTATGTAAACAACACTAATCAAAAAACTCTATTAGATATTGCATATAATACTTGGATGGAAAATAATATACAAGGACACATCTTTAATATAGGAACAACTTTAGAAAATACTGATGACCAAAGTGATTACGCAATTTATAAAAGAAAACTAAAAATGCATAGTATAAATTTAAGTGATAAAACAGGATACAGTGGAGTAAAAACTACTTACCTTTGTTTAGGTGGAGTGAATGTTGGCACTCCTGAAACTGAAACATTTTGTAATCCAATAGACATTGCAAAAACAATAGTGTGGATAACAAAACAAAATCTTAGAATTCCATTAGTACAATTAGATGGCAGAAAAACATAATATCGCGGCGATAATCATAGGATGTTGGGAAGAACACTATCATAATCCTATGATACGGCAATGCTACAAAAACATTAATAATGAAATAATGTCTAACAAAGACATAGAAACTGTTTGGTTAAGTGGCAATCACGTGCCTATTGAAAATAACATATGGTATGAAAATAGCGATAAAATATTCAACAAAGAACAAGGCGTAGATTGGGTAAGAAGATTTTGGTTTTTAGATAAAGGTGAAGAATTTGTTAATACTGCTGATGTAATAAAATGGTTTCATTATGAAGGTAAAACAAAATTATTATTATGGGAACAATGGCAAATTGAATGGTTATTAAATCATTCCTTCAAGCACATTGATACATTATTTTACTTTGGTATTGGATGGAACTATGGCGTAAAACGTGACCCAATTGGGTGGGGACAAATTTGTGATTCTATAAATTATGGACACATAAAAAATAGAAAATTAGTAACAAAGGAAAATTGTGTTTTAAGTAATAAAGATACAGATCCAGATTTTAGAAACACTACTTTCGATGTTCCTAACTTCAATGAACATAATTGGAAAAAAGATTCAAACTATTACGTTAAGATGGATTTAGATTGGCAGTAGACCAAATTTGATGCATTTCATTACATAGTTTTTCATCTACGTCATAATTCATACCTTTCAAACTATCTATACAACAAACTTCATTTATAACTTCCTCACTAGAGATTGTCCAAATATCTTTAATGCCAAAACATTTTTCCACAACTTCCATACTGTATAAAGTTCTTTGTTCTTGCCACATATAATCATCTAAATTATTATATTTCTGAAACCTTTTATAGGCAAAAGTATTTTTATTCTTAGGAACTTCGATAATAACAATTTGTTTCATAGGAAACATATCTTTGCTTTTACCTAACCAATAAAATTCTCCCCAATGTCCACATAATACGTTACCAGAATAATCTTGTATTTTATTTTCTATATTAAGATTTTCAATATCATAATGATGTGCATATTTTGTGTTACTGTTTTTATAATTATCTAATGTTGTACGACTTTGAAATCTACTATCAGTACTAATTAAATTAGCAAGATGATTACCTCCTAACCCGGGAGCAAACAACACAAAAACATTTTTTATTTTATTTTCCACAACTTGCATCACAGACTATTAATCTACCTTCTTCAAAACTTTTTTTATTCCAACACATAGGAATATTATTAAACCATTCTATACATTCTTTCAAAGTGTTATGTAAAGCATTATTTGGTCCAATTATATTCATTATTTGTTTATTAACAGGCTGATGCCATCTACCTTTACCATATTTTCTTGGATTGAATCCCATGTAACAACATGGATAAACTTCTCCTTCACTGGTAACATATATACTTTGTTTTTTAATTGATTCGCAATCTAAATCTTTCTTTGGCTTATCCCAAATATCTTCAATTAACATATCACCCTTTTCAATTATGTCCAGGTAATGTTGTAAACTAGTGGCACCTTCAAAATCTCCTATGGTCCTAACAAAATCTCCGTCTTTGTTAAACACTGGTCCTTTGTCTCTGCCATGGTCAATTAACAAAAAATTTTTAAATCCTAATTGGTGACTAAGATTTTTACAGTCATTTATTTGATGTTCATTATGTTTAAACTTTATCATTTTCCAAACTGCGTTACCACCTGCATCAATAAAAATTTTTGCATTTTTAATAATTTTATCATATGAAGTATTTTGTCTATATATGCTGTGAGTATCTTTTAATCCATCAAGAGCAAAATAAACTTTTACATTTAAACTTGCTAAAGTTTTCCAAAAAGTTGCTGTTTGTAAACTAGCATTTGTGCTAATCTCACAAGGAATATCAAAATATTTTATAATATCCAATAGTTCAGGATTCATTAAAGGGTCTCCATAATTACCTTCTAATGTAAAATATTCTAGTTTATTCAAAAATTTTTTAGGAAATATAGTTTTTATCTCGGACAAAGATAAATTCTTTGTTACATATCCAGTGTTATAATTATATCCAAATAAGTTTCTAGGACATAAAGGACAATTTGCATTGCAATGACTACTGATTTCTAGTTCTACGTGTCTTATATTTTCATAGTCCAGCATTACTAATCATTATTTTTTAAGCCAGCCAACATATTTTTTAATTTACTGCTTTGTACACTGGCTGTAATCTTACCTGTATCACCAGCATCTTCATTTGGTTCTACTGGTTGTTTATTTTTAATCTGATCATAGATACTACTGCTTTGTTTTTTAAACTGTTGATACTCTTCATCTTCACCTAAGTCTCGAATACGTAAACTTTCAATATCAAATTCTAAATCAACTTTTTGTCCAACACCACTAGAACTTCTTGTTTTCATTAATTGTATTTGATATCTACCACGTTCTCTCATTGCACGACTTGTAAAGATACCAAAAACATTATCAGCAGTATTAATCTTACTTAATCCTCCAGCAATATGAGAATGATCAAATTCTATTTCTTCCACAGCACCTCTGTTCAACTGCGATGCAGTAACAAATACACAATTCAACTCTTTTGCTAAGTTACGAAGTTCCTCACTAACGTACTTGTCTTTCACAAACAAATCATTTGGTGATACTTTAGCACTAACTGGCATAACTAAATCTAAATAATCTATCAGTAAAAAGTCTAACTGTCTTCCTGTTTTTATCTGTAGTTCTTTTACGTATGCTCTTATATCATTGACTGTACTTTGTGCTGGCAAATATTTTATCTGTAATCTACCAGACTTTTTACCTACCATCCGTACTTTCATTTCTACTGTGTCGATGTCTTTAAACACCTCCTTAGTCGACACGTTGGTTAACATACTGTCTATTCTCATAGCACTCAAACCTTCACTTAATTCAAGACTAATGTAGACACCATTTAGACCTGCAGTTATCCAGTTAACTGCTAAATTCTGCATGAACAAACTTTTACCAGATCCACTGCCACCTGCAAATATGTTTAGTTCTCCTTTATTCATGCCACCAAACAATTTTTTATCTAATCCAGGCCAACCTGTGCTAATTTGTCCATTATTATCTTTCAATGCCATTAGTCTTGCACGAGGATCTTCAAAATAATCTGTTCCCATATCTTTTGTCAAACTAATTTGCACTGCGTCTTTTATTATTTTTTCTACAGGATCATATGTTCCCTTTTCTAATAAATCAGCACTTTTTAATATTGCACGTTCTAGTTCTTGTCGCTTTGTAAAACCTTCAAACTCTTCTAAGAACCAATCATTATGACTTTCATTTGTATCTGGTACTGGTTTTAGTTCTGTCCTTGCTACTGCCTTAACTTGTTCATAAGTAGGCATTGTGTGATGTTTATCTGTATGCTCCTTGATAAATTTTGCAGTGTCTTTCAAACTTTTGTCAAAGTTTTGAACGTTAAAAATATTTTGCACACGAATATAATTTTGTGCATCCATCATCATCATTTCTAAAAATAATTTTTGTAAATCTATACTGTATTCTTTAGCCATACTTATATACTACACTCTTTCATTAAACATTACAAGAGCAATTTTATCATTTAATTCATTTTGTAAAAAATTATCACTCGTATGATATTCACTTCTATCCCACTTCACTGCATAACCTTTCTGCCATTGAAATATTTCTTTTATACTCAGTAATTGTACGTCTTGCCAACGATTATGTGTAAAATATTTGTTGTATTCTTCCTTTGTAGGATGATTCTTATTAATCGGCAATTGTCTTAAAGTAGTAAGTCCATCGTCTTTTACTGTGCTAGTTTCATTAAATATAATAGTTCTACTATCTACTGTTTCATATGGCACTAATATTGCATGTCCAGGATTTATATCCTCTCTATCATAGTCAGTATGAATGCCAAAAGGTTTGAATGCAATGTTAACCTGAGCCATTAATATTTTTTCATTTTGCAAATGCTCCTTAAACACTTTAGATAAGATCATTATCTCTTGATTGTTTACTCCATTCACATAACCTTTTTGTTCATGTGGATGAGCGTCTGCAGGTCTGTCTAATCCTTTATCATTAAAATTTAAAGTTTGTTTATCCTTTTTAAATCTATACTTTTCTATCAAGGATCTTGTTATTTTTTGTTGTGTTTCATTTAATTTAAATATCATGCAGTGCCTCCACTGACTTGCAACTTTAATGACCATTTACAAAAGTTATTTTTATCTGGCACATGCATAATTCTTTTTTCGTTATTGACTCCAAAATATGGATCAAAGAATAAACTATGAAACTGCCAATCTTCAATTATTAAATATTCCATAAAAAGTCTTTTTATTATAACTGCTTTATCTTTTATTATTTTTCCATTTAGCAATTTAGTATCTCTGTCTTTGCCGAACATATAAAATATTATTTTATCTTCATAGTCATATGTAAAATCTAATGTATATGTTCCTGGTTTTAATTCATTAGGTTGTACTAACTTATTGTTTATACTAAAGCCAGCAGTTCCATTACATTCTGTAAATTCAACCTCCACTTTGCCTTTAGGCATTTTCTCTTTTATCTCTTTTGATGTACATAGTAAGATTTAACATCTGCTCATCGTCATGATTCATTTTAAATCCTAATTTTTTACAATGTTTCGCAAGTTTCAAGCGCCAAGCAACTCTTTGTTCCAAGGTGCTAGGACCTGTCCAATTGTTTTCATTTGTTCCAGGAATAACTCCAAATTCAGCCTGCATTTTTGGATTATCTAATCTAGTGCCTGGCAAAATACCCAAAGTTGTTCCAAGACTTACTGCATGAATTGTCTCTGTATAATCTTTCGATAGTTCAGTAAAAAACTTCATTTGTTCTTCTATGCTTTTATCTGTATCAGTAAAATAACCTACTATCATCATAAAACTAGTTGTAATACCATATCTCTTTTGACATGCTAGTCCGTATCTAATATCATCATTGCTAAATTTTTTACCCATGTGTTCTCGTGCTTCTTCACTTAAACTTTCGATTCCAACTCCTAATCTATATGCACCTGCTTTTGCACTTTGTTTCCAAATGTCATCGGGCATTTGGTTAGCAGGTCGATATATAAATTGCCCGCCCCACTTGATTGGAACATCAGCAGTTTGATTATAATCTGCTAAAGTGTTAATAAAGTCTTTATATGCTTTCATACTTCCGTTAATCAAACTATCTGTAAAATAAAAAAAGTTATTATTGTATTTC
>MDTA01048227.1_pt1 | contig 17485 bp, 19 predicted proteins | sample 811151 | NCBI WGS metagenome assembly MDTA01 (sample SAMN05326648, study PRJNA326480) | marine metagenome | isolation source: seawater | place: Indian Ocean: South | collected 2010
ACTTTCTCGAAAAAAATTTGAGCTAAAAAAAACAAAAACTATCTTAGAAACCGACAGGGGTATTAAAGAAATTAAAATTTATAATAGGGAGAATATTTTTGAAAATGACTTCAATAGAAATAACGAAAAAATCTATGATTTTTTTAGAAAATATTATGTGATACAGAAAATACCTAAACTTTTTTTGAGGCAATATCAGTATTGACCGTGTCAATCTTTCTTTTTGTATTGTTAAAAAATAGCAGTTCATCAGACATAATTGTGAAACTGGCATTAGTAACTGGAGCAATAATTAGAATACTGCCCTCATTGAATAAAATTATTCACGCATACAATACTAGAAAATATGCCATGCCCTCTGTAGTGGGTGTACTTAGTTTTTCAAAAAGATTAAGAATAAAAAATTTACTCAACGATAATAAACCACAAAAATTTAAAGACAAAATTTTAATATCAAAGATTAGATTTAATTATAAAAATAAAATGGGTAAACAATTGATATTTGATAATCTAAATCTTAAAATTAAAAAAGGTGATAAAATATCTATTATTGGAGATAGTGGATCAGGAAAAAGTACTTTAATTGATATTATTCTGGGTTTTTTATTACCTGAAAAAGGTAAAATAACTGTTGATGGTAGTAGTATAAAAAATAAATTCTTTAATAATATAATAAGTTATTGCCCACAATACATATATATTTTTGACAAATCTATAGAGAAAAATATCTCTTTAGAAAATCAATTAGAGCATATTGATATGAGAAAAATAACAAAATTAAAAAAAATTTGTTGTTTAAATAATTTTACAAATTCGAAAAAAAATAAGGGTCTGTTAGGTGAGGGGGGACTTAAAATTTCTGGAGGTCAGAAACAAAGGATTGGTATTGCAAGAGCGCTATATTTTAATAGAGAAATTTTAATACTTGATGAGTCGTTGAATGCTATTGACTTTAAAACTTCAAAAAAAATTTTAAGAAATATATTGAATAATTACCCCCATTTAACCATAATTCTTGTTACACATAGTCAAGCGTTAGCAAAAATGACAAAAAAAATTTATACAATTAAAGATAAAAAACTAAAATTAAATATTGAATAGAATGTAAATGAATTCAAAAATAAAATCATCGTCAAACAATTTTTTTAAAAATAAAAATGTTTTAATCACTGGACATACTGGCTTTAAGGGTGCATGGTTAAGTTATTATTTGTATTTTCTAGGTTCTAATGTTATGGGAATATCATTAAAACCCTCAACCAAACCTTCATTGTTTGAAATATTAAATCTCAAAAAAAAAATGAATAGTAACTTCATAGACATATTAGATAAAAATAAAATTGAAAAAAAAATTAAAGAATTTAAACCCGATATAATTTTCCATCTCGCGGCACAGGCGATCATTAAAAAATCTTATCATTACCCTTTAGAAACTTGGAAAACTAATTTACTAGGAACAATTCATATTATAGAGGCAGTTAGGAAACAAAAGAAAAAATGTCTTTGCATTATAATTACTAGTGATAAGTGTTATAAAAACTTAGAAAAAAAAAATGGCTATAAAGAAGATGATATTCTAGGCGGAATTGATCCTTATAGTGCCTCAAAGGCAGCTACAGAAATTGCATTTAAGTCATATTTTGATTGTTTTTTAAAAGAAACAAACCATAGACTTGTGACAGCCAGAGCTGGTAATGTAATAGGAGGTGGAGATTGGAGTCAAAATAGAATAATCCCTGATTGTGTAAGGGCTATATCAAAAAATAAAAAAGTCAAAATAAGAAACCCAAAAGCATCAAGACCATGGCAACACGTTATTGAAATAATAAATGGATATTTAAAATTAGCAAAAAAATTGAATTCCAATAAAAAAATTAATGGTCAATCTTTTAATTTCGGTCCAAAAAATAGTGAGATAGTTGCCGTAAGTAAAATTCTAAAAAATATAAGTAGAAATTGGCCTGGATTTAAGTGGGTAAAAATAGGTAATATGATTAAAAATGAGACTGATTTATTGGTTTTGAATACCAATAAAGTAAATAGGACTCTGAATTGGAAAACTAGATTAAAAGTTGATATTGCAGTTAAATTAACAATTGAGTGGTATAGAGAATTTTACCAAAACAAAAAAAAAGATTTTACTCCAATAAAAAATTTAACAAAAAAACAAATTTTGGATTATCATAAAAAATTCAAAATTTAATTATTTTCCATTTAACAAAATTACTCTTGTCCCGCATTTCTTCTTTTTACTACCTCTTTAGCTCGATGATCACATGCTAACTCTAAAAAAAAACGAAATCCTAAATTAATTGCTTTTGGTATCCATTGACTTTCTTTTTTTGAAATTTTGTAATTTTTGACTGCTTTTCTTATATCTTTATTCTGCAAAACTTCATTTATAATTTTACCACGAAATTTTTTACCTTCTTCTTTTGGAACTTTACCTAAAATCATAGATCTACTATATGAAACAAGCAGAGTTATAATATAAAAAATTAATCCTTGGTCAGCTAATTTATCAACTTCATCATTTGTTAAATCAAAACTATTAAAACTTTTTTTTATTCTTCTTGTTATAAATTCAAAATATCTTACTTCAAAACCATGATTTATGCTTTTTGTAATAGCAGTTAGTACATTTGGATAAACATAATAAGAGTATAATTGTTTGTGTATGTATATAGCACTATTTATTTTGCCAAATAAATCCCAACAAAAAGTTTTATCCTCTAAAAATCTTAATTCATTTACAAAACGGATTTTGTTATTTTCTATTACTGATCTTTTAATAACTCTTCCATTACAGCCAAAAAGTCCAAGATGACCTAATGAGGGATCATTAATTTCTTTTTGCATGTGTTGTAAAAGCTCAGTTTTATCAAATGTTTTATCATGATCGTAATTAAAGGTTTTATCTCTTTGATTCTTTGAACCAATTATTCTTTTAAAGTCTGAAAAAACAAAATCACAATCATATTTTTTTGCCATTGAGTATAATATTTTTAATGCATCTTTATCAATTGAATCATCTACATCCATAAAGTAAACATACTCTCCATTAGACTCATCTAAACCTTTGTTTCTAGCCGCAGATGCTCCAGTATTTTTAATTAATCTAAATAATTTTAAATTGGATATTTTTAAATTTTGAATTATTTCAAAACTGTTGTCAGAAGACCCATCATCTACCATTATAATTTCAATCCTCTCATTAAAATTTTGATTTAATAGATTGTTAATACAATTATTAATGTGGTCTTTCGCATTATAAACTGGCACAATAATGCTCAAAGCAATATTATTGGACATTGAAAATTATTAATTGTAACTTTTAAATGGGATTCTCGATGACATCGAGGGCATTTGTTTTCCTGCTTTTATTAAACCTTTACCTGAGTATTCCAATGCTGTAGCTGGATCGTGGGGTCTGCCACTACAAAAATCACATCCAGGAAAAAAATTTTCCATTTTAACTAATTTTTTAATCTTATATTTTAAGTTTTTATCATCTGAGAATAAGTCAACATAATCAGCTTTATTATCAGGAATTGATTTTAGATTAGCTGCGTTTGCAAGAAAAGGACAAGTATAAAGTTTTCCATTCAGCAAACTATATAATCTTTTTGCACAACACTCTTTAAAGACTTGTTTTAAACGAGCTACACTTCTATTTTGTTTTTTTACTTGGCTACAGTCTACCCAGTTACCTGCAGACTTCCTATAAAACGCAAGTTTATGCTTTTTTAAACTCTCTATTAATTTTTCAATGTTTCTTGAGAGCTCATCATAGTCGGTAATATAAAAATGAATATTTTTTCCCTTTAGAGTCTCTAAAACCTCATCTTTGGGACAGATCGTTCCATTTGTATAAATGTAAATTACACTGCCCGGGTATCTTTGTGCTAGCCCATTAGTAATTTGAGCCCATTGCTTGTTCATTAAAGGTTCTCCACCTATAATTCTATATTCAGCAATATGATCTACTTTATCAGACAAAATCTCCGTAGCTCTTAAAATTTCTTCATCTGTGTTTTTAGCCCTTTCATAATACTGCATCAAATTACAACAACTTTCACAATTCATAGAGCACTTTTCAGTAATTTGAATATCTATGCTTCTTAAATAAGTTTTAGTCTCATCAAAGTATAATTCATTTAATTTAATTGAATGCTCCACCTTTGCCTTCATATATGACTGGGTTGTTCTATGGCTATGATTATTAATATTATATTCTTTAAGAAAGTTAATTGGGGAATAAATATTTTTGTAACCCATTTCAATTAATTGTTCTGCACAATCATCCAAAGCGTGATGAGCAATTAAAAAATCAGCTTCTGGGAATTTTTTGGGAAGATCAGGTGTGTAAATTACATCCAAACCTGCATAAAGGTTTTTTGATTTTCTAATTTCGTTATCACAAAACGCGACCACATTTACTCCATGATCACGACAAGAATTCGCTATAGCTTCTGACTCTTCTGTTAAAGAATAAACAATTACAGGATTTCTAGATTTTTTAAGTGTTTCTATTTCAGCAATTTTTACAATTCTATCCATTTAAAAAAGTAAATTATTAAATCGTCTTATATAGATATATCAATAAAATTAAAGTTTAACAATTTTAGTTTTTTCAATTTTTCCATTAAAAAAATCAATTATATTTTGAGCGGTTTCAAGGCTCATATTTTCAAGACATTCTTTTGTAAATGTAGCAGCATGTGGACTTAATAATACTCTTTTATTTTTAAGAAGTGGATTATCTAAGTCTGGTGGTTCTTTTTCAAAAACATCTAATCCAGCAGCAAATATGATATTTCTATTCAATGCATTACTTAAATCTTTTTCATTTACCACACCACCTCTTGCAACATTAATTATAATTGAATTTTTCTTCATTAATGAAATTTCATTACTTGAAATCATATTTCTTGTTTCTTTATTTAGAGGAACACTAATTGATACAATATCTGCATTTTTTAAACCACTTTCTAAGTTGATAATTTTTTTTCCACCTAATGACTTAACAATTTTTTCATCAACATAGGGATCATAAACAGATACATGCATTTCAAAACCAAGACATTTTTTGATTAGTTTTCTACCAATTCTTCCAAAACCTATAATCAAAATTTTTTTATTAAAAACTTCAAAATTTTCATTTATTTCCAAATGAATTGCCTCATGAAATTTTCCACTTCTAACGATCCTATCGAACATTTCTTTACCTTTGTAAATATTTAAAATCATAAACATAATATGTTCTGCTGGTGATGTTGAAGTTGAATTATGTGTAACTAATAGTGTAATATTATTTTCTTTACAATATTTTATGTCAACATTGTCGTAACCCACTCCATGTCTGGCAATCACTTTTAAATTTTTACAATTTTTAAGAATTTCAGAGTCTAATTTTCCACGTCTTAAAGTTACTCCATCATACTTAGGCAAAACTTTTATAAGATTCTTTCTAGATAAATCTGTTACAACATCTACATTAAAATCTTTACTTGATTTAAGTAAATCAATGCCTTTATGATTCATTGTATCTATTACTCCAATTTTATACATGTGCTGATGATTTAAAATTATACTCTTTTTTTAAACATAAAATTATTTTATTTTCTTTTTCAATTTTGTAGAAGATATTCTCTTAGTGTATTGAAACTCAACAAGTTTACCATTCCATTTTCTTAATTCTTCAATTACCCTCTCCCTTATTTTTGATTGTACTCCCTTTTTCCAGTCATCACCATGTACAACAAATTTTGGTTTTATTTTTCTAAGATTATTTGTGTAATCAAGTGTGTTTTGTCTTATTACTTTGTCAACACCCTTTATTGATGAAATTACCAAAAGGCGATCATTAAATTTCATTGTAGGTTTTTTTTTATATGAGGCTATTGCTTTATCAGTTAATAATCCAACAATTAAATAACCAAGTTTTGATGCTTTGTTTATAATATTCAAATGTCCAGGATGAATCAAGTCAGCTGACATACCTACATAAACAGTTTTTTTGCTTTTCATTACTAAAAAAATTGAATAATTTAATTATATAGTTGTTTGTTATATCAATTTTTCGAGTAATTACTAATTATAAGATGTTAAAGAATAAATAATGAATATTTTAGATTTTTCCACAATGGAAGATTTTAATAAGATTATTAAAAAAGAAAAATTTAAAAAAATTTTCATATTGAGTGGTAAAAACTCCTTCTATAAATCAAAAGCAGACACTTTTTTTAAATTTCCAAAAAAAAAAATTTTAAAGTTTTTTTTTAAAAAATCGAAATTACCAGAATTAAACGAACTTATAATAATCATTAAGGAAATAGAAAAATTTAATCCAAATTTAATCTTGGCTATTGGAGGTGGAGCTGTTATCGACTATGCTAAAATTGCAAGTATTATAGATATTAATTTGATCAAAGATCTAAAGAAGAAATTAATTCTATATGAAAATATTTCTAAAAATAAAGTTTATCCATTAGTAGCTATTCCAACCACGGCAGGTGCTGGTGCAGAAGTTACATCTAATGCAGTTATTTATATAAATGATATAAAATATTCTGTTGAAAATCTATTGTTAATCCCTGATTATTTTTTTTTATTTCCAAATTTAATAATGTCAAATCCTTTCAATTTAAAATCTTCTGCGGGATTTGATGCTATAGCTCAGGGGGTTGAGTCTTTAATTTCTATGAAATCTGATAAATCTAGTGTTTTATACGCAAAAAAATCTTTAAAGTTATCTTTGAATAATTATTTGTCATTCTTAAAGCAGCCCAATCAAGAAAATTCCAAAAACATGCTTATAGCGTCAAATTTAGCTGGCAAAGCTATAAATATATCCAAAACTACTGGCCCGCACGCAGTTTCATATCCTTTTAGTGCAATGTTTGGTATAGATCATGGTCATGCTGTATCTCTCACTTTAGAAAAATTTCTTTTATTCAATTTTAAAAATCAAAATCATTCAAAATCTAAGTTTGATTTATCAGAAAGGTATAAAATTATATTTAAATTATTTGATGTAACTAATATTGAAGAACTTAGTGATAAAATTAGATTTATGAAAAAAGAAGCACGATTAATTGATGATTACACAAAACTTGGTATAAATATTAAACAGAGTATGAACAACATTTTAAATCAAATCAATGAATTAAGATTAAAAAATAATCCTATTCCAATAAAAAAAAATGATCTAGTAAAAATTTTAAATGATTAAATATTTAGACCTCAGAAAAAAAAATTATTTAGATAGAAAAAAAATAGGGGGTCATCAACAAACTTTATTTGATATAGATACATGGAGCCAAAATCCTTATAGTTGCCTCAAAGCAAGAGTATATATAGAATTATCGACTATATTTGCTTTTTTTTTTACAATTTACAAAACTTACACCGAATCATATTTCTTTAATCTATTGTTTTTGTGGAATTATTGCGGGTGTTTTTTTAATTAGCAACAATAATACATTAATGATAATTGGGTTAATAATTTTTGTATTAAAAGGTTCAATTGATTGGACAGACGGTCTTATTGCAAGAATGAAAAATATATCTTCATCTGTGGGACATATTTTAGACTCATGGGGTTCACATATTGGTTCATTAAGTTTTGTTACCTCAATAGGCATATATTGTTATAATCTAACAAACGATAACATTTATTTATTTTTAACAATATTAATTTTATTATTAAAATTAATTGATTTTAAATTTTTCGCATTTCAACAATTATTTTATGAATATTTAAGTAAACAGATAAATTTTAAAATAGATAAAGTTGTAGATAATAAAGATTTTAAAAAGTCAAAAAATTTTTTTGTTTTATTTTTAAAAAATTTTATGGATGAACGAGCTAGAACAGTGGATACTGTTTGTTTTTTGATATTTTTAGAGATATTTTATAATTTAGATTATTTTTCAAAAATAATATTTGGATTATTTTTAATCAAGGCAATTATTGTTTTTTGTGGAACTTTTTATATTTATTATCATAAAAAAAAACTCGAAAATTCAATTTAATTATTTAAGAACAGGTTTTTAAAAATTTAATAATCTAATTAACAGGTGGAATTAAACTTATAATATCTTTCACTTTCATCAATTTTTTTTCACTTTCTTTAGCTCTTTGATTTTTAAGTATACTTAGAGTAGTTTCTAACATTGATGGATAAATACTTCGTAAAAGTTGATTAGCATAGATTACCACACTAAAATGGTTTTTGATTAATTGATTTTCTTTAACTTGCGAGTATGTTGATGGAACACAAACCAGAGGTATAAAGTGCTTGCTCTTTTTAAATTGATTTGAAAATTTAAATAACTCCTTTGTATTTTTAGATTTACTATGTATCAAAATCATATCAGCACCTGCCTTTGAGTAAGCAGTGGCTCTTTTTAGTGCATCATTTAAACCTTTGTTCATTATCAAGCTTTCAATTCTTGCAATTAGTAAAAAATCATTAGATCTTTTAGTTTTTTGAATTAATCTTATTTTTTTGCAAAAGCTCTTTATGTTGTCTTGTCTTGAAGATGATTGATCTGCAAATAATGAGTTTTGTTTAACACCAATTTTATCTTCAATAGCAATTGCAGATGCACCTAGACGTTCTAAAGTTTTAATTAGATAAGGAATATGATGCATTTCACCACCATTGTCCCCATCAAAGATAATTGGTTTTGTCGTCACGTCCATAATTTCATTTAATCCTGTTATTCTCGTTGAGTAATCTACAGATTGATTATCAGGTTTACCTCGTGTTAAAGAGTCAGCAAGACTTGATGACCAAAGAGAGTCAAACTCTCTAATTTTATTTGACTTTTTATAATTCGTTTTTTCTCCAATTAGTGCTGATAGAGGATTATGAGCCTCAATGACTCTAATAAATTTTTTTGAGTCAATTAACCTTTTTAAAATAGAAATTCTTAAATCTGGTGTAAGATTTTCATAAACTTTTCTTTTGATAAAACTCGATGAAATATTTTTTGTATATTTTGGTTCAATTAATTTACCCGAATTTTTTTTGAGAGCTTTAATAACTTTTAATCTAATATTTTTTTGAACTCCTTGCTTCCAATCGTCTCCATGTACGAAATAATCAGGTTTTATCTTTTTTATGGTGTCAGTGTAATCCCAGTTTTTCTGTTCAACAACTTCACTAACATTTTTTAGGTTAGAGACTATTTTTAACCTTTCTTTATAATTTAAAATTGGCAATCTTTTATACTGAGAAATAGCCTCATCTGTTAAAAGACCTATAATTACTTTCCCATACTTTTTTGCAATATTTATTATGTTCAAGTGGCCACTATGAATAAAATCAACAGCCAATGGAACGTAAACTGTTTTTTTTTGGTTAGACATTTATAAAATTACATTTATATCATTATTCTCATATATCAACATTTATAATATTGATTATTTTGACTAAAAATTTTTTAAAGATTGATCCTAACTTTGTATTAACAATAAATATTTTTAATAAATTAAAAATTAATTATTGGGTATGTCAAGGTACATTACTTGGAATTATAAGAAATCAATCTTTAATTCCTTGGGACCCAGACATTGATTTAGCTATTTTAGAGAAAGATTTTGATGAAAGTTTAATAAAAAAGATAATGAAAAAAAATGGCTTTGTTAGAAAAAAAAAATTTTTTAAAAATGACAACTTAATTACATTTAAAAAAAGAGGAGGAAGAGATGTTGATATTAATATATATAGTATAGATAAAAAAAATAGAAATGTTCAAATTCAATGGTATGTACCTAAAAATCTTTTAATGAGACTTATTGAAGTTTTATCATTTTCTAAATCATATAATGGTAGATTTAAATTAATCATAAAATTGTTATCATTTTCCGAAAGTTATTTTAAGTCAATCAAAAAAAGCCTAATTAATAATAAATTGTTTTACAAAACAGCTGGATATTCTCACCCTTATAAATTTATATCTAAACTTAAGAAAAAAAAATTTTTTGGTCAAAACATTATTGTGCCATTTTTTTATAATGATTATTTAAATTATACTTATGGAAAAAATTGGAGAAAAGCCCAAAAGGCATATAATTGGTTTAAAGATAGTCCTTCAACAACAACTTTTAATTAATTATATAATAAAATTTAGATGATAGATGTTAAAAATTTAGTTAAAGTTTTAAAAGAAAATAATATTTCTTTTTATGCTGGTGTACCTGATTCAGTTTTAAAAAATTTTACAAATTGTTTAGATGTTGAAAAAAAATTTGAACATTTAATACTTACTAATGAAGGATCAGCTATTTCTGCTGGAGTAGGATATTATTTATCAACAAAAAAAATTCCAGCTGTTTATATGCAAAATTCAGGTTTAGGAAATTCTTTAAATCCAATAATTTCGATAGCTCATAAAAAAGTTTACAGGATTCCCTTATTTTTGATCATTGGTTGGAGAGGTGCACCAAATTTAAAGGATGAGCCTCAGCATTTAGTTCAAGGTAAAGTAACTAAGCAATTTTTAAAATTATGTGGAATTAAATATGAAATATTAGAAAACAAAGCTGATTTAAAAAAAATTAAAAAATTGATTAATTTCTCCAGGAAAAATAGAGAAATTGTTGCAATTTTAATAAAAAAAAATACTTTAAAAACAAGTGTTACAAAAAAAATAATTAAAAAAAAAAATAATAGTAAATTTTTAACTAGATAGAAGTTTATCGAAAAGCTTATTAAGAGAGTAAACAAAAATTATAAATTTATTTCTTCCACTGGCTATATATCAAGGGAGCTATATAATAAAATAAATTTATTTAACCTAGATATTAGTCCTTTTTATATGGTTGGAGGCATGGGACATACTTCAAGTATGAGTTTGGGATACTCATTAAAAACAGGAAAGAAAATTATTTGTTTAGATGGAGACGGGTCTTTTTTAATGCATCTTGGATCAGTGGTTTCAATAACTAAATATGCAAAAAGTAATTTTAAATATATTTTGTTAAATAATAATTCTCATGAGTCAGTGGGAGGACAAACGACAAATATTGAAAATATAAATTTAAAGTTGTTCTCAAAATCCATTGGCTACAAAAAATATTTTTACTTAAATCAAAGCAAGAAAGTTGATCAAACTCTTAAATCTTTTTTAGCCCACAAAGGCCCATCTTTTCTGGAGGTACATATTAAGGTAAATTTATCAGACAATAATTTACCAAGACCTAAAAATCTAAATCATGTGATTAAAAAATTTTTGGAAAAATGAAAGTCGTAATTTTAGCTGGTGGTAGGGGCGCAAGAATATCTGAATATACAAAGGTAGTCCCAAAACCCATGATTAAAATTTGTGGAAAACCAATAATTCATAGAATTATTGAGCATTATGAGAGATATGGGTTCAAGGAATTCATTATTGCCCTAGGTTATAAAGGAAATTTGATAAAAGATTATTTTAAAAAAAAAGAATTTCAAAAAACTTAAAAATTCGTCTCATAGACACTGGAAAAAATACTATGACAGGTGGACGAGTCAAAAGATTAAAAAAATATTTAAATGAGTCTTTTTTACTTACTTATGGAGATGGTTTGTCTAACATAAATTTAAATAAATTGATTAAATTTCATAAAAGAAATAAAAAAATGATCACCTTAACTGCTGTTCGCCCTCCAGCTAGATTTGGAGCAATTAAAGTTTATGGCAATTATGTAAAATTTTTTAGAGAAAAAAATTTACTTGACTCAGGATGGATTAATGGTGGCTTTTTCGTTGTTGAACCGAAATTTTTGAGTTTTATTAAAAATGATCAAACTTTTCTAGAAAAAAGTCCATTTAAAAAAGCTACGAAAATGAAAGAGATGATGGCTTTTAAACATAAAGGATTTTGGCAATGTATGGATACAATTAGAGATAAAGAAATTTTAGAAAAAAAAATTAAAGATAAAAAGCATCTTGAGTAAAAAAATTTTAATAACTGGAGGAACAGGTTTCATTGGATATAACTTAGCAAAAAAATGCTTAAAATTAAATTGGTCTGTTACGAGTCTTTCTTCAAAAAAACCAAAAAAATTAAGAAAATTAAAAAAAGTAAACTATTTAATTTGTGATATTTCTGATCGAAAAAAATTAAAGAAGAAGATTAAAACAAATTATGATTATGTGGTTAATTTGGCTGGTTATGTTGATCATTCGCACAAATTAAAAACTATGAAAAGCCATTACAATGGATGTAAAAATATTTCCTCACTTTTTTTAAAAACTAAGATTAAAAAATTTATTCAAATTGGATCGTGTGTTGAATATGGAAAAATTAGTTCCCCACAAAAAGAAAATGATCATAATAAACATAAAACTTACTCAGTTTATGGCTCATCAAAGTTACTTAGTACAAAATTTTTACTTAAATTAAAAAAAAAATTTGATTTTCCAGTTTCAATCTTAAGATTATATTTAGTTTATGGTCCAAATCAGGATGAAAATCGTGTCGTACCAATTACTATTAAAAATGCAATGAGGGATAACAATTTTGATTGTTCAAGTGGGCTACAATTTCGAGACTTTTTATATATTGATGATCTTATTGAGGCTATATTAAAAATTCTTAAAAATAAAAAATAAACTGGTGAAATCTTTAATATAGGCTCAGGAAAACCCATAAAAGTAAAGAGTTTAATTCTAAAAATCTGTAAAATAATCGGTCACGGAAAACCCAAATTTGGAATAATAAAATTTAGAAAAGATGAAATTAAAATGCTTTATCCAAGTATAAAAAAGGCAAAAAGAATTTTAGGATGGAAACCATTGGTAAATATCAATTTAGGTATAAAAAAAACTATAAGATATTATAAAAATAATTAACATACTTTAATCTTATATTTTAATTATGAAAGTTTTAATTACTGGAGGTGCGGGATATATAGGAAGTTCAGTTGCATGGATGTTTGTAGATAAAGGACATGATGTTACAATAATAGATAATTTAATAAGAGGTAAAGTTTCAAATTTACCGAAGAAAAGTAAATTTATTAAATCAGATATTGCAGATATTGATAAGTTAAAAAAATTGTTAGATAAAAAATATGATGTAGTTTTACATTTTGCTGCATTAATTGATAATGAGGAATCACTATCTAAAAAAAAATTATATTTTGAAAATAATTTTTATAAATCAAAAATTTTCCTAAACTTATGTATTGATAAAGGAATTAAAAATTTTATATTTTCATCCTCTGCTGCAGTGTATGGAGCCTCGAAAAAGAGTGTAAATGAAAATTTTAAAACTAAACCTTTAGCACCTTATGGTGAGTCAAAATTAAAATTTGAAAAATTATTAAAAAAATCGAAAAAAAAGATAAATTATGTTGTCCTAAGATATTTTAATGTTGTTGGTGCTGAAAAAAAAATGAGATGTGGTTTTGAAATAAAAAAAAACAAAAGCTTGTTTAATAATTTATGTAAGGCTTTTGTAAATAAGAAAAAATTTTTTATTTTTGGAAAAAATTTTGACACTCCAGATGGAACTTCTGTGAGAGATTATGTACATATAAATGATATCTCAAAAATTCATTACAAATTTGCTAAAATTATAAGAAATAAAAAGATTAATTTAATAATAAATTGTGGATATGGTACGGGCTATTCTGTATTAGACGTAATAAGAAAATTTAACTACATATATCGTAGAAAAATAGATTTTCAATTTAAAGAAAAAAGAATAAATGATATTGAATATTCTGTAGCAAGTACAAAAAGATTACAAAGATTTCAAAATCTAAAAGAGTCTAAAAATAAACTAACTTCGATGATTAAATCATCATTAATTTGGTATAAAAAAAGTCTTAAAAAATGAAAAGCTTTTACTCTTCGCAAATATTTTTATATTCAGTATTTTTGATACCATTCTCTTTTTTAATTGGCATAGCTATAACTGAAATATTAGTAATATTTCTAATTATTGCTTTTTTTTTTCTTAATAAAAGTTTTTTTTATTTTAAAAATTTAAGATCTATATTTTTGATTACTTTTTCTCTTTTAGTAGCATTGAGTGGGATTATTAATCTAGATTATATAGATTTTAAGATAGCATCTATAGCACATATTCGATTTGCAATTTTTTCTATTGCAATTTTTTATGTTCTAGAAAAATTTTTAAGTAAAACAAAAATTATTAATAAAAATTTTTTAATATTTTTTTTATCAATTATCTCTTTTATAATTTTTGATAGTTTAATTCAATTTTTCTTTGGAACTAATTTATTTGGTCAAGAAATATATAAATATAGAGTTTCAGGAATATTTGGCAAAGAATTGATACTTGGAAGTTTTTTACTTCAAATATTACCTTTAACTTTTTTGTTATTATTATTTTCCAATATTGATATTAAGAGAAATGCATTGTTTTTTGTAATTTTTTTCAGCTTATATTTAATCACTATTTATATTGCTGGAGGTCGGACACCCTTTTTCCTCTTAGTTTTATTTACATTAACAATGGTGTTATTTGAAAAAAATTTTAGAAAAATTATTTTAAAATGCTTATCAATTTTAATTATCTTTATAATTTGTGAAGCTTATTTTGAATTTGGAAAAACAAGAGCATTTCATAAAGTTTTTTTTATAACCTTTATTCAATTTACAGATAGTTATTATCATCCAAAGGATGAACTTAATGATAGTAATTCTCGTAAAAGAGAAAAAACCTATAATAAGGATATCACTAATAAATTAAGTTTTAAAAATAAAGTAAAGGAATTTTTTAATAGTCTTGTAGTTTTTTCTGATGATCATCAAAATCACTATGTTCTTGCATTAAAATTATTTAAAGAAAAACCAATACTTGGAAATGGTCCAAAAGGTTTCAGGCAATATTGTAGAAAAATTAATTATGATCCACCTACAGGAGTTTGTTCAACTCATCCTCATAATTATTTTTTTCAAGTTTTATCTGAACTCGGTTTACTTGGAGTTTTATTTTATCTATTTGGAATATTTTTTATTACATTTAAATTAATAAATTCCATATATAATAAGGACCAAAATTTGATGATATCATCATTTAATATAGCTAGTTTAGGGCTTTTGGCTTTACTCTTACCTTTGGTTCCAGCAGGAAATTTTTTTAATAATTGGATATCTATAATCAATTACTTTTACATTGGAATATATATTTATTTATATGAACAAATTCAAATAAAGAAATAAAGCACAATTTTTTTTTTAAAATTCAAAATATTTTATTAGATTTTTTTAAAGTAATTTAAAATTTCGTTACATATTTTGTTAACATCATTTATTTTAATTTTAGTGTGCATTGGTAAGACTATTACATTTTTGTTTGCAATTTCTGCATTTTTAAAATCTAATTTTGATGTGAGTTTATTTTTAAAAATTTTTAAATGGTTTAATTTACTTAAACTATAAAAGCCAGGTCTGCATAATGTTGAATTTCTATTTAATATTTTCATAATATTTTCTTTATCATTCTTTTTCTTTAGTAGTATGGGAAATCCCCATTTGATTGATTTAAAGTTTTTTGGATCTGACATTATAGAAAATTTAGCGTTTTTTGAGAGTTTTTTTTCATAAATAGAATTTAATAATTGTTTTTTTTTTATAATTTCACGCACTCTTAATAATTGTGAATAACTAATTGAAGCAAGAAGATTACTAAGTCTAAAATTTCCACCAGTCATAGCATAAAAATAAGGTTTCCCTTTTTGACCATGATTTCTAAGTATTTTCAGTTTTAATGAAATTTTTTTTGAATTAGTAATTATAATACCGCCCTCACCCGCAATAAGAGTTTTTGATGCATGAAGAGATGCATAACTAATTATTTTCTCACTATTATACCAATTACAATCACCTACAAAATTGTTATTCTGTTTAGAAAACAAAACCTCTGAAACATCTTCAATAATATAAAGATTCTTTTTTTTAGCTATTCTTTTTATTTTTTTCAATTCGCATATACTTCCATAATTGTGAATAAGCAAAATTGCACTAGTTTTTTTGCTAATTTTTTTTTCTATTTGATTAGTATTGATTTGTAAATTACTTAGTTCAATGTCTACTGGGACTGGAACTAAACCCAAAACTTTTAACATGTGAATTGGACTTATATAACAAAAAGAAGGCACTAATATTTCATCGCCCCTTTTGAAATTTAAAGCCATTAAAATTAATAATATTGCATTTGTCCCATTATTTACTGAGATTGAATATTTTGAATTCAGTAATTTGCAAAATTTTTTTTCAAAATTTTCAACATATGGACCATGAGATAACCAACCTGACTTTAAGGCGGCATTCAAATTTTTTTTTTCAATATTAGTTGTAAGTGGGTCAACAAACTTAATATTTTTCATTAGAATGTCATTATTATTATCATTTTTTTATTAGTATACATTGTCCCATGTAATTATTAATAAATATAAATTCCTTAGCAAACTTTTTTTTAATATAGTCGACATAATTTTTAACACTATCTACACTATATATTCCATAATCATCAAAAATTATTATACCATTTTTAATAATTCTTTTTTTTACGTATTCAAACGCAAGTTTTGTAGCCTTTGTAGTATTAACATCAATATGACATATCTTAATTTTTTTTTTCATAAAATTTGGACTTAGGTTCTCTGGAAAAAAGGTTTTTATAACTTGTGTATTTTTTAATTTAAGACTTTTTATTTTTTTTCTAACATAGTCTATATCACTAAAAACATAATGATTTTTTGAAATTAGGTTTTCCTTAATTTTAGGTCCATCGAAAGTATCAATTAGATATGTATTTCCTTTAGTATTGGTCTTGCTTAGCGCGAAACCAGAACCACCTTTGCAACAACCTATGTCTAAAACTGAAGCCTCAATATCCGTCAAGGATTTTGAAAGATACCATAGTGTGTATAACCTTTTTATATCTAATAGAGTATCCTTTTTAATTTTAAAATAAAATTTTAAAAAATCAGTATCTTCTTTCCAGGGCGCATGAAAAGAGGAAGAAATAATTACTTCACTTTTTTTTTTATCAATTTTAAAGAAAAGTGAGGCAAAATTTAGTGCAATTTTACTAATTAAAAAAGTGATAAATTTTAAAAAACCAATTTTTTTGTTCCCTAATGAATGTTGGAATTTTGACATGGCTAATTATTTGAAATACCAAAAACTTTAAGCTTTATCGCCTGAAAAGTATATTTAAAAAGCAATCCAAAAAATGTGCTTTTGGATATTCCATATATTCTTTCTCCATACATAATTTGCACATTTTCATATCTATATTTTTTTTTTTCAATTAAATAGATTAATCTAAAAAAAAAGTCTCCATACCCATAAAAAATTTTTTTTTCAAATGTTTTTTTTATTATCTTTTTTTTTAAAACAAAAAAACCACTTAAAGAATCAGATGATTTTACTCCTAATAATATTGATAAGAAAATACAAAAATAATAACTTAAAATAAATCTAAATTTTAATTTTTTAAATTCAACTTTTTC